>VOFE01002422.1_pt1:0-115000 | contig 229431 bp, 307 predicted proteins | sample 5384071 | NCBI WGS metagenome assembly VOFE01 (sample SAMN12384724, study PRJNA508395) | human gut metagenome | isolation source: healthy gut D | host: Homo sapiens
TATAGACACGGCCATTCTCGACTTTTTCCACAATACCCACATGGTCGGATTGCCCGTCTTGGCCCCCATCGTCCCAGTCAAAGAAGATAATGTCGCCGGAACGCGGCTCATAGCTTCCCGACTGCCACAGCCCGCGCTCCTGGAACCAGGGAACACCCTGGGACGCACAGGCCGCAAACTTCGGGATCACGCCGGCTTCGATATAACCGCACTCATTGGCACACCAGCTTACAAAGCAGGCGCACCATTCCACACGGCTGCCAAAACCGTACCAGCTCCAGTACGGTTCGCCGCCGACATTGCCCACCTGGGAGAGCGCCACCGTGACGATCTCGCCATCCCTCCGGTAATGCCGTAGAGCACCTGGGACCAAAGGGAATTGTTTTCATCGGCCAGAAGCTCCGCCATCTGTTCCCGCTGATCCTCGTTAAAGCCGAACTGGTCGGCCATTTCCTCGGCAGTCTTATGGCTGACCGTGATATACAGATAGGTTTGCGTGACCGTGCTTTCTGTCTCCACGATATTCCCGTTGCCGTCATCGGACGTTTCAATCACTGTTTCCGTCTGGGTGGACGTGCTGGACGAGATCTCATTCATCTGCCAGAAGATGTCCTTCAAAAGCTCCAGCTTCTCATCGTCCATGGTGGCCACTTCCTGGGCGTTGTCCGGGTCGGCGGTGGTCTTGACAGCGTAAACCGCCAGAACCTCTTTCCATACAGCGCGGGAACCGGACATCTCCAGCACATCATAGCTGTGGGATGCCTTAATCTCATCCAGGTTCTCTTTGTATTCGGTATTGATCTCCTGCACGGCGGTTTGCATGGTCTGCCCGGTGCCGGAATCTTCGCCGGAAAAGAAAATCCCGAAGCAGGAACCAATAATCATACCGATGAGGCAAATTACCACTATTATCAGCACGGCAATCCAACCGCCAGCGGCGATGGCCGCGATCAAAGCCTTTGTAGCCGCAATGATGGCTTTCACCGCTGCGGCGGTGGCTTTGGCTGCTACCTTGATGGCGTGAGCTGTGGCAATGGCTGCTGCACGAGCGGCATGGGTCGCAGCTCTGGCAGCCCGCGCCGTGGCCTGGGCAGTGCGCTGGGCGGCTTTGGCCGCCTGTTGGCTGGTCTTGATACTGGCCTTGGCAGTCTTTTCCGCCGTCTTAATGGATTTGCTGGTGGTTTTATCGTCCCCTTGGCTGTGGAAGAAGCCTGCTTGATGGTTTTTCGGCCCCTGTCCACTGTCTTAATGCCTTTCTTGCCGCGGTCCAGGGTCTTGATGGCCCCGCGCTCCTGACGGACCGCCTTGGCCGGCTCGGAAACCGTATCGGCTGCCTGACGGCCACTCCAGCGTGTGGTGGGCTGCCCAGCCTGCTGAGCCGCCTGTTTCTCCGCTTGTTTTTTCGGCTGTTCGGCTGCGGCTTTCCGCTTTTGGATTTTCTCCTTGACCTTGGAGATGTTCTCCTTTGTGGTCTTTATCCCCTTGCGGCCCAGCTTGTCAAACTGATGGGCCGCTCCATGGGCGACGTTATCCACCCCAGCGGAAAGGCGGTCGGACGCATACTCACCGGAGGAGAACTTTCCTCCGCATACAGGCTGTGGTCGGCCTTATCCTTGGTGCGGATATATGCCTCTTTCATTCGTTCCGAGGCCACCGCCGCTTTGTCAATGGCCTTAATTCCTTTTTCGGCCACTCTTGTTTTAATGCCCTTGCCCATGGGCTTCACCTCCTTCCCTGGGCGGGGCCGCCCTTATTCCTCCAGCAGCTTGGCCACAATCACCATCCGCCCGTTAGTCCGGGAATACTCGCAGGTGGAAAGGGTAATGAGCTTGTCGCCGTATTCCGCACTCACGCCCGTGTCATAGAGCGCCAGTTCCTTGCACTTGGCGATAAACTCGTCAAAATCTTCTTCCTGCTCGGCCCGGACGAAATGGTAATACTTAAAGCCTTCCTCGGAGTAGGCCACCGTCTTAAAGGCGGCAACCACTTCATATTCGCCAAAGCTGTCCAGAGTATCAAAACGGATGGTCTTGTGTTCCTGGTAGAAATCCTCGCTCTCGTACTTGCACAGGTCGGAGAACATACTGCCGTTGTTCATGTGATGGCCGTACAGCACCAGGTTGTCGGAAATGCCAATGTCGCAGTTTTCCTGCATATAGGGCACCCCATAGTTGCTATACGATTTATCAAAGGCGTGCTTCAAATAGAAGTTAGGGTTATCTCTACTCTGCATAACCGGATAGTCAATCCGTGTGCCGGGAATGGAAATCCAGCCCACCAGGTCGCTGTTTTGGGCGTACACATCCGCGTACTTTTCAAAGGCCGTGAGTTCCTCCGGCTCCTGGGGGCTGAGTCGTCGGCCAGCTCCAGCGTGGGCAGCTCCACATCTTCCTTGACCAGCCCGGCCACCTCGTCAAAGGCTTCGGCGCTTTGTTTCTGGTCGAGGTATTCCGGACCAGCATAATGCTGGAGAAAAGGAACAGGGCGGCGCAAAGCGCCGCCCCTGCAATCATCAGTCTGCTTTTAACTTTGTCACTCATATTTTCACCCTCCTGTACTTATCGTGCCTGTTCTTTACTGGCCGCTTGGCGGCGCTGCCCGGCCTGGGCCGCTTTCAGCCCCTGCAGCTCGGTTTTCACCGATGAGCGCCCGCCATTGATTCGCTCCACAGTGAGAGCCGTGTCGCGCTCCATCTCAGAAAATGCCTTGCCGCAGTACAGCAAACAAAGCCCCGCAGCTTGGCAAGTACACCCTTATCCGCAGATAATTCCTTGCTTTCCTGGGATTCCTTCCCCGTAAGGGCAAGCCCGGCGTTTTTGATGTGGCCGCCCGCCTGGTGCAATTCTTCCCGCATGGCGTCCAGCCTCACGGCAAGCTGCCCCATGCTTTTTTCCGCATGGGCAAAGCCCCGTCCCATCCGGGAAAGAACCGAGGGGATACGCAGGGCCTGGGCCGCATGGTACAGGGCGGAGCGCCCTTTCTCCCGGAAAGTCTGCACCATCTGTTTTGCAGATGAAATGAGGTTTTCTTTTGCCGTGGAAACCATTACTTTGGTCTGGCGGACTTTACCCTCCACAGTGTCTACAAGCTGAGAGCACCGGGCGCGGATTCCCTTGTCGTGGAGCTTGCCCACCTCCAGGCGCATGGCCTTCATTTCGTCCATCATCTGCGACAGCTTTTCTTCCATGCCGTCGATATAGCCCACCAGGGCCTGTACTTCTTCCTTCTGTTTTTGAAGCCCGCTCTGTTCCAGAACGGAAATCAGGTCTATGATCTGCGGGTGTTCCCGCAGGGCAAGAGCCGATTCTGCCATAGTTCATTCCTCCATTCAAACGTATTATCGCGCCGGTTCCGCTTGCTTTCTCGCAGGCGGCAGCTCCCGGCAGTATTCCGGGTAACGGATTTTCACGCCCTCCATAAAGTAAGGTGCAAACTCGCAGCAGAACAAATCCTCCGGGGAGTAGGCGTTGCTGTGATCCGGGTCGGTGTAACCGTTCCAGAGATTGAAAGCAAGGCGGCACACCCGGACGGTGCCGCTGGTCTGCCAGCCGCCGTGCATACCATCCGGGTCAATGCAGTCCTCCTTGAAATTGAACATCTGCTGGATATTTGCCCGCGTTTCCGGGGCGATCCCCATCACATAGAAAAAGGCCCGGTGGTAGCTGTCATCGTGCCGGGACTTGGACATCATGGACAGAAAGAAATCCCGGTGCTCCGGGGATGCAAAACGGATATTGCTCATCGGGCACCTCCTTTTCACCACCGAATACACCCTCGCCGGGCTTGGTGGTCATCAAAGCGTAAAGCCTGGTATCACGGGGGAAACGGTTGATGAAAGGCACCAGGGCGCTGCCGTAATTGATCAGGCCGCAGCCCGCGTCTGCGTTGGTAACGTAGCTCATCTGTTCATTGGAGATATTAAGGAGCTTTGCCAGCTTCTCACGGTCGGATGCTGCCTGACTGAGCATGACAACAAACTCCGAATTGGAAAGCATGGTACTGGCCTGCACCGAATCCAGCAGGTACTCCACATTCTGGGTGATAGCGGTGGGATATGCCCCACGCTTTCTAAACTGCCGCCATGCGGAATTGAAGAAAATGCCGCTTTGCTCGTTCTCAAACACCACATGGAATTCGTCAATAAAAACGTGGGTGCGCTTGCCCTTTTTCCAGTTGAGAGTAACACGGTTGAGAATCGTATCGGTGATGACAAGGGAACCCGCAGGCTTTAGCTGTTCGCCCAGGCCGTGGATGTCAAACACCACATAGGGCTTGCTCAAATCCACGGTGCTTTCCCGGCCAAAGATGTCCAAAGAGCCAGTGGTGTAAAGCTCCAGCGAAAGGGCGATCTCCTTTGCCTTGTCCTCCGGCTGTTCCAGCAGCTTCCGGCGCAGGTCGCAGAGGGTGGCGGCCCGCCCGGCTTTCTCCGCCTCCGGGTACACCAGGGCGGTGCAGCGGTCGATGATGGATTTGTGCTGCGGCCCCACGCCGCGCTTGTCGATCTGCTCGATAAGGGACATGACAAACTGGCTCTTTTCTACAATCGGGTTTTTGCTCCCCGTAACCCTCCACCATATACATGGCGTTTAAGCGGTCCTTGCCGCCCGCCACCAGATGGGCCACCGTGGCCTTTTCCCGGCCCAGGGCTTTGACGAGCGCGCCAAACTCACCCTCCGGGTCACAGATCAGAATGTCATCGTCGGCATAATCCGGGTGGAGCATAAGAAAGGCGATCAGCTCCTTTGCGCTGAAGGACTTGCCCGCGCCGGGCACGCCCAGCAGGAAGGCCGACTGGTTCAAGAGGTTCGCCTTGTTGCAAAGGATGAGATTATGGGAGATGGCATTCTCGCCAAAGTAAATGCCGCCCTTGTCCTGGATTTCCTGGACCTTAAAGGGGATGAACACGGCCAGGGATTCCGTGGTAAGGGTACGGAAGGCGTTGATTTTCCGCACCCCGATGGGCAGGGCGGTGTTCAGGCCATCGAGCTGCTGGAATTTGAGCACCGCAAGCTGGCACATGTGCTTTCTCGCGACGGAAAGCACCGCTTCGGTATCGCTGTCAAGCTGCTCCTTGCTGTCGGCGGTGATGGCCAGGGTCATCACCGCGAACATCATCCGCTGGTCGCGGGTGGTGAGGTCGTCCAAAAACTCCTTGCTTTCCTTGCGCTGCAATTCCATATCGTAGGGGACCACAGCAGAGAAGTTGTTGTTGGCGTTTTGGCGGCGCTGCCAGTTGGTGATGTTCGTTTCCACACCCAGCAGGCGGTTTTCCACCTCCCGCACGGCCTCATCCGTGGGAACCGGCACAATGTCGATGGAGAACATCAGATTGCGGTTGAAATCGGTCAGCTCCGTCACCATGTTATCCTTAATATATGAGGCATAGTCTTTGAGAAACAGCACCCGGCAGAATTTATCGCCCAGCTTCAGATAGTCGCTGTTTTTCTCGCTCCCGTCCGGGCAGATATAGTCCTTGAAGCTGTGGCCCCGTTTCATCATCTCGCGGGCATTGAACACAAACTCGGATTCCTCGCCCTGGCGGTAGAAGTCGTGCAGGATGCGCAGGCGCTCGGTGGCGTCCAGCTCCACGCACTTGGAACCCAGGGCCGCAAAGTGGGAAATGAGGTCGGCCCCCACGCGGGCAAAGTAGGCGCGGGCCTCCTCCACGTCTTTCTTCACCACGGAAACGGTGATATATTTTTCCTGCATAATGCCGTTGGCCCCGGTGGCCTTATCCAGCAGCATTTGGTTATATTCCCCCGGTACTCGTCCCGGAAATCCCCCTGTATGGGCATGAGAATAGACGTTTCAAAGTTGGCCTTGTTCATACGGCGGTTATTGATGGTGATTTTCGTCACCGCACCGGAATCCAGGGAATTGAGCAGCTCCGAATAGGTGAGGAACATGGATTCCTTGTCCTCGCGGCTGGCCACCAGATAGTTGATGTCGCTGAATTTATAGGTTTTGGAGAACTTGTTCCCCGGACAAGGAAGATGCCGTCCGGCCAGATACGGCGGACGGGGATCACATCCTGCACCTTCCGGGGGACGGTATATCGCTCCTTTTCCTGTTTGGACATGGTTTTGATGGTCTTAATCATGCTTGGCCTCCTTCCGTTTGCTAAAGTGTTTTGGTTCCTTCCGGCGCTTCTTGCCGGGCCGCCCGGTTTGCAGCCCTTCAATGGTATCTTTCAGCGCCGCGTAGTAGTAATTGCTGTCCTCAAATTTGAGTTCCTTCGGCTCCAGCATTTCCGAGCGCAGCCAGGCCCAGATGAATTGCTCCGCCGTCATCCCATGGTAGGTGACAAAGCCCAGCAAGGCAAAGGGGGCCGCCCCCAAAATGCACATCCAGGACAGGGTTTCCACCCCGAAATAGGGGCGCAGGATAAAGTAAAGGCCCACGGCCACGCCGCAGGCGAGAACAGAAAAAATGAACTGCCGCATACTCAAACCGAAAAACATGGATTCGGTGTAGTTACGGATTTCCCGGTTGATCTTGACTTCCAAAATATCACCTCACAATCACTTCGCCGGTTTCCAGGTAAACAATGCTGCTCTTGGGGATATAGGCAAAGCCCAGCAGCCGGTCGCCCACGGTAAAAATCTCGTCAGGAGCCGCTTTGGAGAAGTGACCCACAATCCCTTTTTCTGCGGGCAGGTCGTAATCCTCCGCCATCGGGATGGCGGTTCCGTCAATCAAGTGCAGCACATAGGTTTGATAACGCATTTGTTTTCCTCCTTTTTTACAGGCCCATCATCTCGCGCACCACGCGGTCAGCCATCTTCACCGCGCCCACTAGGACGAGCATATTAAAGACCAGTTCCCCGATATAGCTCCACACCTGCGTGACTGCCGCCGCGTTGGGGTCAATGGCAGGCGGGGCCGCCGCAAATAGGGAAAAGATAATGCAGGCCAACACGATGATGGCACCCTCCAGGCAGACAGCGGCATAGCTTTTGATGAAACTCTTGCCTACGTTCTGGCTGGGTTCCCCGCCAAAGGTGGAGAGAGGCACCGGCGCGATGGCCGTGTATAAATAGAGCTTAAAAAAACGCCCGTAGACGGTCATAATCATAATGAAGCTGAGAACGGTGATGAACAGCCCGCCGATAAGCGTTACCGCCCACAAAGGAATACTCTCAAAGAAGCCGCAGCTTTCCACCGCGTCAATGATTTCCTGTGGGAGAACGGTCTGCTGTGCGGTTCCGAAGCCCGCCGCGTTCATTATTGTTGAAACGAGGCCCTGGACGATATTAAAGAGGGCCATCATCAGCTCCAGCCCATAGGTCACGACGCCCTTGGCAATGGCAAACCGGATGAACAGCTTTAAGGCGTGCTCCGGCTTCTTTACCTCGGCAAAGCTGCCGCAGGTGCGCATAACGCCCACAACAAAGAACAGCACCAAAAGCGCAAGGCCGATGGCCCGCACCGCGTCGTGGATATTGACAATAACGCCCCAAATCGTGCCGCCCTTGAACTGCTCCGGGCTTTGGGTGATGAGCTGCCAGATCTCGGACAGGTACTTGTTCCAGGTGTCGAGGGCATTTTGTAAGTTCTGGACTACCCAGTTATCGGACATTCAACAACCTCCTTTCCGGCAACGGTTAAAAATCGGGGCAGGCCACCACGGGCCTGCCCCCCGTACACTGCCGTTATTAAAATCAGCCGGTAATCAGGGTCAGAATCTCCTTTGCAAACGTAATCACAACGCCGCCGGCTAGGGTAAGGAAGCCATTGGCTCGCTGGCTGGGGTCATGGCTTTTGAGAGAAAGGCCGATCTGTACCACGCCGAAGCCCAGCAGGATCATACCAATGGCCCGGATCAGGCCGAAAATAAAATCACTGAGGTTGTTGATAACCGTGAGCGGGTCGCTGGCGGCAAAGGCCGTGGTAGTGCAGCAGCACAGCATGAACACCAGGGCCGTGTAAACGGCAAAGGCGCTCCGGCTCTTTTTGTTCATGGGCAGGCTGCGGGTTTCTTTCTTCTTGCTTTCCTTATGAAACAGCTTCATTTTGCTTTTCCTCCTTGAATTGAAAGATATTCTCCATGTCCTCATCGGACAGAAGTTCGTAAAGGGCTTCCGGCTCCTGGATATTGACAAGGTCGCCGGGGGTGAGGCGGCCAATGACCATATCCGCCACAGCGTTTTCGGTGCCGCCATGGGAATAGACGGGCGCGCCGCCATCGGTGGTGTACTTCACATTCGGGTGTTTAGCAGGTCGTACTTCTCATCCATCAGCGGCGCTTCGCCACGGATAAAAGCAGCAGGCCAGGTTATTGTCCAGCATACGCACCTCATCCGGGGTCAAAAGCTCCCGGCCCGTGATCTGGTTGTTTGTGGAGTAGCTGCCGGAATGGCCGGTGCTTTTGCCATAGGTGTCCAGCCAGAGGGTGGATTTGCCGAGATAGCTTTCGGAGATCAGCTTGTGGGTGGACGTTTCATTGCCGCCCAGATACAAAAACTCGTCGCAGTTGCCCATGATGGATTCCCATTGTTTTTCGTACAGCGCCTTAAGCTGGGCAATGTTCTGGATGATGATGGACACCGAGATGTTCCGGCTCCGCATGGTGGCCAGCAGCTTGTCGAAATCGTCCGGCAAGCTGACGTTGGCAAACTCGTCCATGAGGAAATGCACCGGCACGGGCAGGCTACCGCCGTGTATCCGGTCAGCAGAATAAAAAAGCTCCTGGAAGGTGCTGGCATACAGCAAACTTACCAAGAAATTGAAGCTGGCGTCGTTGTCCGGGATCAGCGCAAAGAGCGCCACTTTTTTCTCGCCCAGGCTGGAAAGGTCCAGCTCATCCGTGGCGGTGAGGGCCGCCACCGAGGAAAGATTGAATTTCTCCAGGCGGGACGCCAAAGTGATCTGAATAGATTTCAGCGTTTTGGCAGAGCCGGAATGATAATCCTTGTAATACTTCACGGCGATGTGGTCCGGGGAACGCATTTCCAGCCGATCAAACAGCTCATCCAGGGGGGATTGGTAAGAATCATCATCCTCCCGTACCTCGCCGGCACGAAGCATTTCCATGACCATGGGAAAATTCTTTTCGTCCTCCGGCGCTTCGTACCACAGGTAAAACACTAAAGCCATAAGGAGCATACTGGCCGCCGTGTCCCAGAAGGGGTCGTTAGACTGGCTCCCTTTCGGGGTGGTGGCTTTGAACAGGTTCGTCACCATCTTCTGCACATCATTGTCGTATTTCAGATAAGCAAATGGATTGTAGCAGTGGCTTTTCTCCATATTCAGAAGGTCTATCACCTTGATCTCATAACCCATCCGTGCCAGCAAACCGCCGCAGTCGCGCAGCAGCCCCCCCTTACAGTCCAGAAAAAAAATGACGTATTGCATTGGCAGATGTTCACTTTACCATAGAAGCGGCTCTTGCCCGCGCCGCTGCCTCCCACCACCAAGGTGTTGAGGTTGCGGCGGTGCTTTTTCCGGCCATCCAGCCCCATACGGACGTGTTGGGTGAAAATACGGTTTTGGAATAGGTCTCTATCCCGGTATTTCTTATTCACGGCCCGCGGATCGCCCCATTTGGCGGAGCCGTGTTCTTCGCCCCTGCGGTAGTTGCGCCGGGATGAAAGATAAATGCCAATACCCAGCCCATAGGCGGCAATAAAAATGAGGACAGCTTTTACACTGTCCTCGCACCACACGATTTTGAATGGATGGTTCATTGCCGCAGGCAGGGCGTTTACGATCTCCGAAAGCCCCCCGGAAATGGCAGGCGCAATCAGCAGGGCGAACCAGATCACCGGAACCAGCCCCAGGGCATAGAGCCAGGGGCCGCCCGCCTTGTTATCTGGCTTCATCCCGGCGCTTCGCTTTCTTGTCTTTTTGGGCTGGGGCGTCAATGGTTTTCAACAGAACGTCCTCCACCGGGCCGGGGTCACGCTGTTCCTCCAGCATATCGTTACGCAGCTCATTGAGGGCGCGGATCATAATGCCGTGCTCGTAGCTGTCCAGGGTGAGAACGACTTTTTCCTGTTTTTCCATGGGTCTACTCCTCCTTTACCGTTCCTGTTCCTTCTGCTTGCTGTCGCGGGTGAGGCCCATGGCCCTGGCCATACGGCCATTCAAGGATTTGAAGGCGTCCCGCATATCAGTGAGGGCCGCAGGAATATCCTCCCTTGGAACCTGCCCCTGAAACACGCCGTCCAGCTTGGAAATCTCATACTCTTTGGCGTCCACGCCATACCGCTTGCAGAGCATATAGCTGACCGCATAGGCTTTGTAGCCGTCCGTTTCCCTGGAATAGCCGTCCATGCTTTGGGCAAGCTGCACATTGGCAACCTCCAGCGAAACACAGCGGAAAATATCCGGCGCGTCCATGCCCTTTTTTCACCAGGATGGCGTTCTGCTCTGCGGAAAACATGGCACCACGGCCCTGGGGCAGCTCCTCCACAGCCCGGATAGGCACCGGGGAACTGGCGATCAGGCCCTTCAAGAGCAGGCGGTCATCGTAGCTCACCTGGGGCTGCGCCTGATCCCGCGCCGTGGTCTGGGAAATATCATAGACTTCCTTGGCGTAAAAGTTCTGGCCCACACTGCCATCCTCACGGCGGTATGCCTTTCCCGGCTCCAGGATGATGATGGGCAAACGCTTCTCATCCTCCAAAATCTCGAACCCCTGGGAATTCCACTCCTTGTAGCCGCCTACACGCACCGCATCGGGGCATTTATCCCCAATCAGTAGCGCATTGCGGGCAGAGTGGAAAGGGAACCGGCTCTGGACATCCAGATATGCCTCCATACTGCCCGTACCCTCAGAGAACTCTCCGAAAATCTTATCCAGGGTGGCGTAGGCTTCTTTCCGATGTTTTTCCTCCCGGACCTGCCACCATTGGCGCTTGGGGCGCTCTTTTTGGCTTTTCTGCTTTTGCGGCGCGGCCTCCGCCTGGGGCTGCTGTTCAAACAGATCGTCAAAATTATTCATCACGGATTACCTCTCTTTCGATTTGGGTTTCTTTTTGGGTTTGGGCGGCTGGTGCCGTATGGTTTTCTGAGCCGCCTTCTTCTGGGGTGCAGCCGGCTCCTCGGCCCTGGCAGCCTCCGCCTCCTTCTTCCGCTGGGCCTGGATGTCCCGAAGCTCCTGCCGGACGGACGGCTTTTCCGGCCCATCAGAAGTACCCCTTGCGGACTTGCTGCTGTTCTCTAAGGTAGGCGCGGACGGATGGGATTTTTCCGCCGCTGGGGCAAAAGGGGCGTTCTTCTCCGCTGCCGGGTTCTCCGGCTGGGCTTTTTCTTTCTGGGTGGGCTTTTCCATCAGCTCGTCGATCAGCTTATCGTCCTCGCTCTTTTCCGGTGCGGCCTTCTCCGGGGCTGTCGGTTCACCGCCGCGCTCCTCACGGGATTTCTCAATATCCTCCTTGATCGAAGCCGTGTCCACTACCGTGAGCTTAAACTTTTCCACGATCCGGTTGGCTCTGGCGGCGTCATCCTCGAACACCAGAATGTCGATGGTATCGTCGCCTTTCTTCACCGGGATAGGCGCATAGAGAATCCCGTACCCCTTGGCTTTTTTAGCAAACTCCGGGCAATCCTCCTTCTTGATGGTGTAAACCTTTAAGGGGCGCTTTTCCCGCAGCATAGCCTCTATACGGGCTTTGCCCTTGGTCTTTTTCTGATCTTTCAAAACCGTGTAAAGGGCGGCGGCAAGATTTTTGGCGGCGGCGCCGGTGATCTTGAGGGCGACTTCCGCGCCCTCAAGGCTCATGCGCACCACTTGCTCCGCCGCATCGCCTGAGTTATACATAGAAAATCATCTCCTTCCGGGGGAGCCGCCCGACCCTGCTCCGGCTCCTGGCGGGCTTTCTCATCCCTGCCGGAGACTTCCTCACGGGCGGCCCGTATCTTGTCCTTGATAGAAGCGGAGCGCAGGGCAATATCCCCGCACAGCTTCACCTCCCGGTGCAGTTCCTTGATCTGCGCAGAAAGTTCGGAGATCTCAGCCCGGATGTGCTCCTGCTGGGCGGGGTCGGCCATTACTGCCTTGGTGCGCTGTTTCCGGTACAGGCTTTTCCGCTGTTCCGTTATGCTGGAAAGCCGAGATTCCACATCGGACCGATAGGCGTTAAGCTGCTCCAGGGTGTCAATGCGATGACGGGAGAGAAGGCGCGCCTCGTCGGTAAGTTCCTCCGCCCGGATTAAATCCTCCCGCAGTGCATGAGGCACCCGCCTGGGCGGGCGGTTCTGCTTTTTGGGGAACACCCCCAGCAGGTAGCAATAGTGGAAGTAGAGGGCGCGGAACCCCGTCGCCTTTTTGGCCTGTTTCAAATCCCCGTGGAGCCTGCACTGAAACGGCTCCGGCCTGTGTTCCCGCTGGGGGCGGCTCTGGGCCAGAATCCGCCTGCGGATGTTCTCCAGGGAATAGCCCTCGCCAAAGTTACGCATGAGCTTACGTCCACGGGGGTAATTCGGCGGGCGGACCGTAATATCCTTGCCCACCTTGACTTCATAGCCCATCTGCCGCAGGCGATAAAAAAACTGCCGTTCCGTCATCGACTGGCGGATGGCAGTATCCACATCGGCTTTGATAAGGGAGAGATAGGTGGGGCGGCCTTCCTGCTCGGCCCGCCATTCCCCGTAGTGCTTGGATTTTCCGCGCTGGGGGTTCTCAATGACAGAAAGCCCATATTCCCGGCACAGCCGGTCGGATTCCCGCTGCATATCGAAATAATCCTGCTCCGTACGATGGTATTTGATTCCGTCCACGAATGATACGGTGTTCACTACAAAATGATTGTGCAGATGATTTTCCCTGTCCAGATGGGTAGCTACCAGCACCTGGTATTTTTCGCCCCACAGCTTTTTTGCCAGGGCAAGGCCGATCTCATGGGCCAGCTCCGGCGTAGCCTCGCCGGGGGCAAAGGATTGATAGCCGTGGTAAGCTACCGTGCCTTCCTCCTTGCCGAAACGCTTTTTTACGGCGATCATCTCGTCGCGGGCAGTAGAGGGGCTGCAATTCACCCCGGAAACAAACTGCCGCATGACCGTTTCGCCTTCGCTTTCCACCGCCTTGCCTGTTTTTTGCTGCTGGACAGCATACTCGATCACATCGGATAGGCCCTGGGCCTCCTTGCCATCCATATCCTGTTTTTCAAAGAAATCAGGATTTTCGGTCTTGTCTGGATTTTCAATATAAATGAGAACCTTGCCCAGCCAGCCGTTCACCCGCCAGATGGACGTAGTGGCCACGTCACACCGCGCTCCGCTTGCCGCTTTTGCCGCAAGCGATCACCGCTGCGCGGGGCTCCTTCTCCCCACGAAGCAGGCTTCGCGGGGACCCCTTCGTGTCCATAGCGCGGGGAAGGATCACCGCTTTGGTGATGTCGCGGACAAGACGGTCAAACTTCCGCATTTCCTCATCGTAGCGGCGCTCATCAATGACGCCCAGCACATGGGATTTCTGGGCAATCTGGTTGAGGTTGCCGCCGATCCGGTGAAGCTCCCGCATAAAGTCGTAGTAGGCGGGCGGCGGCGCGTCCTGGGGAACCAGGCCGTTCACCAGATGGCGCAGGTACGCCTCACGGGAAAGGCCGCTACGCTTTACTTTTTTGTTAAAGGCTTCCGCCTCTTTTTGTCCAGCCAGAACTGGACGTGTACGTTGCGTTTTCTCATTCTTCTGAATCCTCCTTTTTGCCGATGCGGTTGATTTGAAGCAGGCACATAATCAGCACGCCGACCACACCGCCCAGCAGAAATCCAATGGCAAAAACAATCCTTCCATGAAAACCTCCATCCTTTCAAAAGGGGTATTAGGGGGGCGTTCCCCTAACAAGCGGCCTTTGTGGTATCACAAGGGCGATGCTTGCTGGTATTATCACGAATTCTGGATAATACCAGTTATCATGAATTCATAGTTATCACGAAATGAAAAAGGAAGTCCGAAAAAGATTGGACTTCCCAAAGAAAAGTATTGATAACTTTTGTGGCCGGCGGCAAGTAAATCGCCTCCTTTCTGCGCCATCGGCCACAAATTCGTGATAACTATGTAAAATACATTCCTTCTTTTATCGCTCAATGCGATAATGGGTATTACGGGATTACCCGAATACCAAATACGGAGGAATGTCAATGAACGAGAAGCTAACCGTAAGACAGGTAGTGGATCAAGCTGTGGAGGCAATGCTTGCCATGGGGCAAAGCCCCAATACAGTGTGGAGAGCTTTTTATCCCCGCTGCACCAGATTGATCCGCTTCTATGAACAGCAGCAGATGGAGTTTTACGATCCAGAACTGACAAGAGCATATACGGCCATGTTATATGCAAAATTCCACGCCGGTGAATTGTCCCGGCAAAACTACTTGAATTATCTGAAAACAGCAGAGCGTGTTGACCAGATGTTTTTGACCGGCAGAATCGAATGGTCCTGCAAATCCAGGCACAAACGAGAACCACTGCCGTCAGATTTTGAGTATTGGCACCAGAAATACCTAAATGCCAATACGTTTCACCCAAACACACGGGAAGATATTAGCTGGGTAATATATAAACATCTATCTTGGCTATTGGAACAGGGGTACACTGATTTTTCCACTATGACAGAGGACGTCCTTGGAAAATATATCAGTTTTTGCGCTGGTACGCTCAGTCCTGGCGGTGTACGGAACACACTGTCTTATCTTCGTAAATTTTATGATTTTTTGCAGATAAACCAGGCCATCTCTATCAATTACATGGGGTTCCTTGCGGTTTCTGTCCATCGGCCTGAAAAATCCAGCCTGCAGCAACGCAAGAAGAGTTAGAAAAAATCTTGGCTCAGATCAACCGTGCAACTCCCATAGGGAAACGGGACTATGCCATGATTCTTTTGGGTGCAAGGCTTGGCTTACGGGCGGACGATATTGTACGCATGAAGCTGGATGAGATTGACTGGCAGGCAGGCCAAGTCAAGCTCTTGCAGCAAAAAGACGATGAAAAGCCTGCTTTTGCCGTTACCGGCTGAAGTCGGAGAAGCCTTGAAGGAGTATATACTTCACGCCAGACCAAAGACCGATTTCCCACATATATTTTTACGCGCACAAGCACCCTTCCAGCCGCTCAATGCTGGGTCTGCCGTGGGATATACCTATGCGAAGTATCAGCAAAAGCTGGGATCGAACGTCGGCCTTTTTGATGGGAAGGGCTTTCATTCCCTGCGAAGGATGCTTGCAAAAGATATGACAGTAGCTGGTATTCCCGTGACTACAACGGCGCAGATTCTGGGACATAGCAACCTGAACACAGTAAAACAGTATATCTCCCTGGACACAGTGCATTTAAAAGAATGTGCGCTTGATTTTCGGGGCATCGAGGTAGCGGGAGGTGTGTTTTGATGAAAAGCCTTCTTGCTGAAAAAATACAGGCGGCCCTGGCCTATCGGCAATCACTTGGAAAATCCACAAAAGCTATGCACCTTATCTCCGCAACCTGGATGCCTTCTGTGCAGAGAATTATCCCGGAGAAACCTGTCTAACAAAGGAACTTGCCTGGGCTTGGGTTCATCAGGCTTCTCACATAAAGTCAGGTAGAATGAAGAATTGTATTTCAGCAATAAACTTTCTTGGGCAATATTTGCTTGCAACCGGTGAAAATGCTTATGTTTTTCCTGATTCTTTTGCTCCATACCGTTACCATCCTCACCCGTATGTTTTTACGGATGAGGAACTTTCCAGACTATTTGCCGCAGCGGATTCTTTTTCCCTTACTGCCCGCAATCTCCCCTGCGGCATAAAATAGTCCCCGTCGTGTTTCGGTTGATCTATACCTGCGGCCTGCGTCCCGGCGAAGGAAGGGCGCTGAAGAAAAAGCATATCAACCTGGACACAGGAGAAGTATTCATTACAGATACTAAGTTTGACAAGGATCGCCTCATCGTCATGTCGGACGATATGCTGTCACTGTGCCGAAAATATGATGCAGTGAGTGCTGCCGCCACTTCCTTCCGGCAAAGTGAATATTTCTTTCCGGCACCGGGTGGAAACTGTTATAGCAGGAATGCTTTTTCCCAAATGTTTCAGCAGTGCTGGAAGGCGGCGAACCCTGGCATCCACAATCTGCCGCGCGTCCGGGTTTATGACCTTCGACACCGCTTTGCTTCTGCTGTCTTAAACCGCTGGACAGATGAAAAGCGTGATCTTTACGCCATGCTCCCTTATCTACGGGCCTATATGGGGCACTACGACTTGTCCGCCACAGAACACTATATTCATCTGCTGACCGACAATCTGGTAAAATCATCTGGGGTTTTCTGGGCAGCTATGGAAAGCATTATACCGGAGGTAGAGAAAATGAGTAAGATTGCTGATGAAACCCTCTTTAAGTTAATCCATGACTTCCTGGTTATCTACCTTCCGACACAGCGTAATAGCAGCCCAAATACAATACGGGCCTATAAAACTTCCCTCGAAATGCTGCTTGACTTCATTAAGGAATACAATCAAACTTCCTTAAGCAAGGTAACATTCCGTATGTTGGACAGAAAGGCCGTGTCTGCATTTCTAACCTATTTAGAAGCAGAGAAAAGGTGCTGCATTTCGACCAGAAACCATCGGCTTAAGTGTATCAAGGCGTTTCTCAAATATGCTGCTATGGTTGAGCCTTCCACTGTTATATATCAGGCAGAATTATCAAAAATCCCGTTGAAGAAAGAAATCGCTTCACCTTCGGTTGAGTATATGAGTGAAAATGCAGTCAGTATTTTACTGAAAGAGCCTGATACATCCCAGAAACTCGGTATACGGAGTCAGTTCTTCATGATCCTGGCATACGATACCGGGGCCAGGGTTCAGGAACTTGTAGATCTTCGGTTGCGGGATATACGCCTCGGCAAAACGCCAACCGCTATCCTATCCGGTAAAGGTGGAAAGGTTCGGAGCGTGCCGTTGATGAAAGCAACGGTCCAGCATTTATCCAGGTATTTATCCGTTTTCCATCATCAGGAGAATATGCTGTCGGATCGTCCTCTTTTTTTATACGATCAGACAAGGCGAAGTACAGCCTCTGTCCTGCGATGGAATCCGCAAATGGATGAAACAGTATGGCCTCTCCGCAAAAGAAAAGTGCAATGAGATTCCTGATAATGTCCACCCGCACCTCTTTCGTCACAGTCGCGCCATGCATTTGTATCAAAATGGGATGGATTTGACACTGGTATCCCAATGGCTTGGCCATGCGAATTTAGAAACCACGCTCATTTATGCTCACGCTGACACAGAACAAAAACGGATGGCGATTGAAAAAGCTACTCCTAAAAGCAGCCCGGCTAATAACGAACAACTGGCTCGCTACAATGTTGACGATGATGAAGTTTTGAAACGGCTGTATGGCCTGAAATAGCACTTTACATAGTTATCACGAATTTGTGGCCGGCGGCGCAGAAAGGAGGCGATTTACTTGCCACCGGCCACAAAAGTTATCAATACTTTTTCTTTGGGAAGTCCAATCTTTTTCGGACTTCCTTTTTTCATTTCGTGATAACTATGAATTCATGATAACTGGTACAGCTACATTCCATTCCCCTGCGGGGAATCTGGGACAGGCGAAAAAAGAACTCATCGCTCGCCCCGGTCACGGGAATACCGCTTGGCATGGAACTCCACGCCGGTAAAATGGCTGGCGTCCAAAACGACCTCGCCGCGTTTCCATTGGTCCCTGGCAAACTGCTCGGCCTCCTCCCGGCTGTTTGCCGCCACCTTCATTTTCACCTCCAGCGTTTCCCGGATGGTAACATCATAATGGTTCATCGCTCACGCTCCTCTCCAAAAATGGGCAGCAAAAAAAGAGCGTCCATTTTCAGAACGCTCTCCAAAAAAGATATTCGTTTTACCGCGCCTTCTCCTGTTTCAGATGACGGGTGGGGATTGCCAGCAGCTTACGCACCCGGCCCTCCAAATGCTTCTCAATGGCCTGCAAATGTTCTTCCGGCAGGCCCAGGCTTTCGTGGCGCTTGAACCGGAACCCGATCATACGGCGGAGCTGCTCTTTCTGCTTTGGCCCCATGACCTCTGCACACACCTCCTCATAGGAGATGTTGTAGGGATTAGAACGGGTTTTGGCGTACTCGTCCAGATTTGCATAATCTTCCTTGCCGGCATAGCAGAACAGGGACAGCCCGTTGTCAAAAATGGGGGCGGGCGCAATGATGCTGCCGCTGTGGTTATCCCGCAGGACGCCAAAGTTTCCAAAGTGGCGGTCCTCGTTGTAAATCAGGGCGTCAAACACCAGCATACTGCGGATTTGCTCGGAAAACTCCGGCCCCAGCTTGTCGTAGTAGGCAAGGCAGGCGGCAATGCCCCCGGTTCGGACAATGCGCCCGATGGGGATATAGGCCGTGTCGATGTTGGTAAACAGGGCGCACTTAGAGGCGGTAATGCCTTTCCAATTCTCCAGGTCATAATGCACGGCGTTCAGACGCATGGTTTCCGCAATCTGCGAAGCATAATATTCGCAGTACGGCTCCCGGCCTGCATTGGACGCGCCGGTCGTGCCGCCCTTGTAGAGATAAATCCCATCGTGCTCCACATATCGCCACGCCTTGGGCAGCATACCGCCTGTGGTCAGCTCCGGGGATGTGGTAAACGCCTGCCTGCTCCCGCCTGCGCCGGTATAGGCCACCAGTGCCAGTATCTCGGAAAAGCGATTTTCGTAAAGATTGTATTGGGAGAATTTCCCCTCAAATCCTTCCGGCACCACCCAATAGCTGTCGTTCAGCGACAGCCCCTTGCACACGTCGATGATTCCCTTGGTATCATTATGGCTTAGGCCAAGGGTTTTCAGAATCTCGTCCACAAAGGCGCGGTTTTTGGGGATAACCCGCCGCTCCAGCCAATGAATGACGCCCTCGCCGGTGCGCTCCATATCCAAAGGCAGCAAATGGGCCTGCTCCTCGTTGGTGTATAAGATTTCGGCCACAAGGCCGGACAAGCCCTGCTTTTCCATGGAAAAGCGCATTAGCTCCGTATCATAAATGCGGAGACTGTAAACATTACTCATAGGCTCCTCCTTGTCGTTCAGTTCCAGTGAAACATCCTTTCCCAGCGCCGAGGCGATTTTTAAGATCATATCAAGCGTGGGGTTCTGTGTCCCACTTTCCAGGCGGTTAATGCCGGAACGCTGGATTCCCAGCCGCCTTGCCAGTTCTGCCTGGGAAATGCCCTGCTCCAGACGGGCCTCCACAAGCTGGGATATGATTTTCTGCCGTTTGCGCAGTTCATCCATACTCTCACCTCACTGCTTTAATGTTAACATATATGATAACAATTTGCAAGAGGGAGAATCTGTCGAAGCTGCAAAACTGGCAACTCACCGCTCCGGCTCTTTGCTGTGGCTGCCCCGAATGGGAATCCCCAGCCGGTGGCACAGAAAATCATTCACATCCTTTCCACGGGGCGGCGGTTTGTCCTCCACCCGGTAACCCTCCGGCATAACAGCCTTGATTGCCTTGGCCGCCAGCCGGCCAGCCGTGTCGTTGTCCAAATGAAGATAGACGGTTTTCACATGGGGGTGATCCTCCAAAAATCGGGTGAGGGCCACCGGCAGCTTGCTTTCCTCCATCTTTTTCTTCGGCTGGTACACCCCCGCCAGGGACAGCAGATTGTGCCGCCGCCAGTCAATCCCGTCCAGCCTGCAGAGGGTAGCGTAGGACATCACATCAATGGCACATTCGCACAGATGGACCGCCGGATTCTCCACGCAGGCGGGCAGGACAAAGGAATAATGCTTATCGCTGCCGCTCAGGTCGCCATGGAAACGACCCTCGCCTATCCCGCGCAGGCATCCGAACCGCGCCTTGCCATCTTTATCAAAACCTACGAAAACCACATTGCTGTGGCCCTTGTTCCGGCTCTCGTAAAGCCGCCCGGTCTGAATGCAGTAGTCCAAAATCTCCTGGTCAATGCCTCGGCCTTTGAGATAGGCCATCATCGCCCGGTTGTCTGGGGCGGCCTGGGGCAGAAGCAAGTGCTTGGGCTTTTCCCCTTTCGACGCTGGCACAAAGGAAGGCGGCGGGATAGCCGCCCTGCCGGAGATAGTTTCCATGGCCTCCAAAAAGGAATAGCCATTGACCTTTATAAGATAGTCCAGCGCGCTGTAACCGCCGGTCCCGCGCGAAAACCAACACCATTTGCCGTTGGAAATCCGCAGGCTATCATGGGTCTTGGTACAGTAGACATTGCCGGACACATGGACCAGCTCCTGGGGTTCGCAGGTCTGCAGGTAGGTGAGCAAGTCCACCTGCCTTGCCCGTTCGATGGCTTCTGAATCGTAAAAGGCATAAAAAATACAGCCCCCCTTTACATAGCCGTAGATTAGCCGCCCCTTGTGGGGGTAGCTGACTATGTAAAGGGGGCAGTACTCTTTTCAGATATGGAAAAAGCCGACTGGATTGCTCCAATCGGCCCTTTTCTGCATATGCTTTTGCAATTTATATGCAGATATGAATGGGGAATGTGCAGTTTTAAGCCATAGCTGGTTTCCTTGCCTCGATATAGAGGTCGATGTCCTCCACAATATAATTGGCCCCGGTGGTGTGCAGGGCTTCAAAGCAGGAATACACATAGTCCCACACGCGGTAACGGGTAAAGAGTTCCGCCACCTGCCTGCCTGTCAAGTGCTTGGCGTTTTTGTAGGTTTCCACGCAATAAATGAGAAAATCTCCTTGCCTGCTCATATTCATACCTCCTCTGGTATCTCAAAGTTTCCCGTCTTTTTTTTTCCTCATCATACATATTAAATAGGGTAAGCGGGCTGAAATGCCACAGCTTGGTGTCCTCCTGTTCCAATAAAGAATATACCTTGGATTCATAAAATTCTCTGGACGCCGCCATTTCATCCACAGAGTAGTTCTCACAAATCAACTGAACGACCTGAGGAACCAATAAAGTTAAAATCGCTTCAAATTTTTATCCGCCATCAAAATTCCTCCTCCGGCACGGTGCCGGCAAACCGCAGGTAGGACAGAGCCTTTTCCGTTGTCAGCACCAACTGATTATATAGCTTCTTGATTTTGAGCTGTTCTAGGGTCTGTTCCTTTGTCAACACGCCAGCGGTATAGAGGGTAAACGTCCGGTACACATCATCATTGGCCACCGGCCCAAAGATAAAATCATAGGCTTTCCCCTCATAATTACCGGATCGATTATCTGATACAAAATCCAGCCACGCTTCTCCCGGCTCGTCAAAACGCAGGATAGAGCACTCTGAAAAAGCGATATTCTCGTCAATCTCATAAATGCTGACTGCCCTATGGCCGTTCTTCCGGCGCTTCGTCACCTTATCGGCAAAGCTGATTGCCTGAACCTTATTGGTTGTGGTATAAAAACCAAATCCAAAATCTAAAAAGCGATTCTGCTGGATCAGCTTTGGTTCCGATACAACCAAATTGCTGCCATGATATAAAATCATAATTGTCCCTCCAATGCTTTCTCGGCAATCGCACGTTCCTCCTGCAAAGACCGGATCATCGTTTCGATATGCCTGCGTTTTTCCACTTGCTCTCGAACTGCGTCCACATCCTTTTGGGGGATGTACCTTGAGATCACCTTTTTCCCCTCACGGTACTTCAAATAAAAATATGTGGATTGCTTGACCTTCTTTTCCGAAATGGTGCCTTTGGGGAGCGTCCCCAGTTCCTCTTGGTATTTTGACAGCATACGGTCAATGCGTTCTTTCTCTTGCAAGATGGTACTCAAAATCAAATTCAACCTCATCACCCACCTTTATTATACACAACAAAAAACAAGAAAATCAATGTCAGGTTGTGTATTCCAGCGAGACCTATTTCTTATTTCTGAATCGTAAAAAGGCATAAAATGCAGCCCCTATACATCGCTTGTAGATTAGCCGCCCCATGTGGGGTAGCTGACTATATAAAGGGAGATGTACTCTGTTCAGATATGGAAAAAGCCGACTGGATTGCTCCAATCGGCTTTAAAATGTCACTTTATTGTACGGAAATTGCACTTATTCTTCCCAAGTAAACCGCAAATATCTGCTGGCAAGGATTTGCCCATCATTATCAAAGCAAATCACTGCACTGGGATTCTCCGGGGTCACTGTTATCGTTTCTAATTCTACGCCATCAACATCATAGCAGACAATCTCCACAGAACTAACATCACTGTCCAGTTCAAAGGTTTGATAGTCAGCAACTTCCTCCGGAGTATAGTCTGTTTTGGAAATTTCTTCACGGTTTTCGTTATAATACACCATAGAAAAAGATTCTGTCGGCTGTTGTAGCTCAAAAGTCACATGACAGGAGTAATCAATTCCAGTCATGGTAGTTTGGTCAGTAACCTCCATTCGGTCAAAATAGGTTTTAGTGTCAAAATAGACACCTTCTTCATCATGGTACAGATAATATGCTGTAACAGAGTTTGCAGATTCTTCATTGGACAAGTAGGCAATCGTGCCTTCCGCGCCTACGGTGTCATTGTCCAGATTTGCCCCAAATGACATGCTGGTAAAGTTTTGATCGCCAGCATAGGCTACATCCGCACTGGCAGAGAAGTAATACACATATGCTGCGTCCAGATCGAATGTATAGCTGTTATCTTCAAAATCAGCATAGACTTTCGTGTTTTCCGGCAATTCTTGCTCATCATTCACAAAAATTACCCCTACTGCTGATTCATAATCCGGTGTAAAACTCTGCGAAGAACTACAAGCTGTCATGCTGAACAGTAGTGTCGCTAAAGAAACAGCACATAAGAGTTTTTTCATTCTTTTGCACCTCGTTTGACTAATTTTAAATTTAATTTTGCCAAGATCACAATATACCTTTGCATTATACCACATCTGGCAGTTCAGTTCTACCCTGAAATAGTAATTCTGATTTCCCATCTTATGTAAAAAACGGAGCGGATTGCTCCGCACCGTTTCATGGCTATTCTGTTTTGAAAGCGCCAATCTTTTTTTTCAAATAGGCAAATCCGTCTGCATGGCCCCGGAAGTAGATGTGTTCCGTTCCATATTATCGGCCCGCATATACAGCCGGATAAATTCCTTCCAGGCTTCATGCTCCTCAGCAGTAAAAGAAAGTTCTCCCTTGCCCTCCAGCAGAGCGCCAATCACAAGATTTTGGCGTTTCAGTTCTTCCATCTGGGCCTTTAACTTGGCATATTCCGGGCTGGCAGCCGCCAAATCCATCACAATGTCGCTGTCGATTTCAGAAAACTGCTCGGAAATGCGCTCCGGGAGCAGGCAGTAGCTATCGTCCATCTATCATCACCCCTTATCACGATTTTTATTATACTATACCTGTCCCGCAGTGCAATGGCAAATGTGCAATTACCGTTCTTTCTGCGCTTTGGCTTTCTGTTTGGCTTCAGCGGCCTTGGCCTGTTCCTGGACGGTATCCCAAATATTTTCCATGTGGGATGTTTCTTTATCTTCCCACCGCTCAAAAATCTGCTTCAAGGGCTTGCCAGATTTCAGCAGCGCCCTGGCCTGACTATCCTCCAGATCGTGGTATTCAAGAGACATCAGGATGTCCTCCCGCACCGTGTACTCATAGGCATGGTTCAGAATCTCAGCCGCCGGCTGGGAAAGCAGCCAGTCCCGGAACTGCTCCTGTTCTGCAAACATTTTCTCATAGAGTCTGGTATTTAATTCTTCGTTGGTCATCGTATCCTCCTTTACCGTGCCAGCTCCGCAGACTTCCGGGCAGGCACCTCCTCGCCCTCGTCTGGGGTATCGTCCATCAATGTTTTGTCCTTCTCATCCATGTTGAGCAGGATATTCAGCTCTTTGAGCCGTTTAGTTTTCTCAGCCAGTTCCTCCTCGCGGGCAAAAGGGGCAGCCAGTTCGGTGCGGGCGTTTTCAAGCTGGGCATTGGTTTCCTCCAGGCTGTTCTGCTCGGCCTGCAGGCTGCCCGCCAAGTTCTCCAGCGCGTTGTCCAGGCGGGTGATATTGCCGAACACATCCGCCCCCAGCGTCACCGTATGGGAAAGAGTTCCTTTGAGTGTGATCCGGTACTCGTTGCTCCTGCCATCATAGGCCAGCACCATGGAAAAGCCCCGGTACTGCCCCAAAAGAACAGCGTCGGAACCAGTCATGCGGGTGCAAACGTCAATGATAGCCTTGCCTGCGTCCTCTTTTTTCGGTGTAGTGTTTGCCATCCACCTCCATGCCGCAGAAGCCCTCCTGAGCTTTGGGGTGGTCCGCTACCAGCGCCACATCCTGCTCATAGCCCGCGATCCGTTCCGTGAGCCGGGTGATTTCCTCCGGGTACTTGCGGTACACCAGTTCTTCCAGGGCATATACCTGGTTCAAGTGGCTGGCCTTCAGCATATTCAGCCGCGCCACTTCCATATCCAGGTTGCACTTCTCGATAATAAGCGGGTTGCCGGTGGCCAATGCCTTGATTTCGGAATAGCTGAGGGCCGTTTCGTCCACATCATCCGCCACGCGGACGGGAGATTTGCTGGTCATGATCTGGGCAATAAACCGCTGCTTGGATTCCACCAGCTGGTAGAGGTAGGCGTCAAAGGTGCCCTCGGTGACATAGCGGTAGATTTCCACCTCCTCGTTTTCGTTGCCCTGGCGGACGATACGCCCCAGCCGCTGCTGCAGATCAGAGGGCCGCCAGGGGCAGTCTAGGTCATGCAGGGCAATCAAGCGGTCCTGCACATTGGTGCCTGCTCCCATCTTAGCCGTGGAACCCAATAGCACCCGCACCTGCCCGGCGCGCACTTTAGAAAACAATTCCTTCTTTTTGGCCTCGCTGTCTGCCGTGTGGATAAAGGCGATTTCCTCCTCCGGGATTCCGGCGTCCATCAGTTTCTTTTTTTAGGTCGTCATAAACACTGAAAGAGCCATCGGTGGTAGGGGTGGACAGGTCGCAGAACACAAGCTGTGCAGAGCGTTTTTCTTTGGTCTGTTCCCAGATACGATACACGTTCCGGGCGCAGACAGCCACCTTGCCATTGGGGTCATCCGGGGGCCAGAGGCTGAATCAGCCGCATATCCAACGCCAGTTTTCTTCCATCGTTGGTAATGCGCAGCATATTGTCCACATGGGGATCGACGCCGCCGGCACGGATTTTCTCTGCCCGTTCAGCCAGCCCCTGAATCATCTCTTTCTGGAGCTCGGACGGTTTAATGACTTCCGTGTGGAAGTTTGCCTTGGGCACGGGGAGTTTGAGCATATCCGCCGTTTGGATGTCAGCCACCTCCTTGAAAGCAGCCATCAGCTCCGGCAGGTTATAAAACTTGGCAAACCTGGTTTTAGCACGGTAGCCGGTGCCCTCCGGCGATAACTCGATGGCTGTAATCGTCTCCCCAAAGCTCCTCGCCCAATCGTCAAAATGGATCAGGCCCATCTCCTGCAGGAGCCGGTACTGCAAATACCTCTGGATGGTGTAAAGCTCTACCATGGAGTTGGAAATGGGGGTGCCGGTGGCAAAGATCACGCCGCGCCCGCCGGTCAACTCGTCCAGGTACTGCGTTTTCATAAACAGATCGCTGGATTTCTGGGCTTCGGTCTGGGCAATTCCGCCCACATTCCGCATTTTTGTCGCCAAAAACAAGTTCTTAAAATAATGGCTCTCATCAATAAAGAGCCGGTCCACGCCGAGCTGCTCAAACGTGACGACGTCATCCTTGCGGCTCTGGTCGTTGAGCTTAGCCAGCCTTGTCTCCAGGGATTTCCGGGTACGCTCCATCTGCTTGACCGTGTAGCGTTCCGCCTTCTGCGCCTTGGCCTGCTCAATGCCGAACAGAATCTCCTCGATCTGGCGCTCCAAAATGGCCTGCTGGCGCTCCACGCTCATAGGGATTTTCTCAAACTGGCTGTGGCCGATGATGATGGCGTCGTAGTCCCCGGTGGCAATGCGGCTGCAAAACTTTTTGCGGTTCTGGGTTTCAAAATCTTTTTTCGTAGCAACCAAGATATTGGCGCTGGGATAGAGTTGAAGCCATTCCGCCGACCACTGCTCCGTGATGTGGTTTGGCACCACAATCAGTGACTTGGTGCAAAGGCCCAGGCGCTTCATCTCCATAGCGGCGGCCACCATCTCGTAGGTTTTGCCTGCCCCAACCTCGTGTGCCAGCAACGTGTTCCCACCATACAAAATGTGCGCGATGGCGTTGATCTGATGGGGCCGTAAGGATATTTCCGGGTTCATGCCCTCAAACCGGATGTGCCGCCCATCGTACTCACGGGGACGGATACCGTTGAAGGTTTCGTTGTAAATGCGGCACAGCAGTTCCCGGCGATCAATATCTTTCCAAATCCACTCGGCAAACTTCTGCTTGATGAGTTCCTGCCGATCCTGGGCAATCGCGGTTTCCTTTTTGTTGAGGACAGGCTTTTTCTTGCCGTTCTCGTCCTCAATATAGTCAAATACCCGCACATCCTTCTGATTCAGGGTCTGCTCCAGGATGTGGTAGGCGCTCATCCGCTTGGTGCCGTAGGTGGTGTTGGCTCTTTACATTGCTGCGGTCGGCGTTTTTCTCCCGGATACTCCATTGGCCGGTGGCTTCAGAGCGCAGGATTCGGATACGGTCCCGCACATAGTAATTGGGGGTGAGCAGCTCCACCATGAACTGCTGGTACACCTCGATTGGCACCCAGTTCGCGCCAATGCGCACCCCAATTTCACCAGCGCCCAGGTCCTGGGGCTGGACGGCCTCCAAAGCCTCCATATTCCGGTGGGCGGTTTCTTTCTGATTGTCAGGGGCCACTTCCAGAAAGGCTTTTGCCATGCGCAGCTTGTGGCGCACTTTCCCGGAAAGGTACTCATCCGCCGTGACAAGAGGATAGCGGCTCAAATCCGCCAAAGAAGGCAGGATGTCCTCCGGGTTCTCCGCGCAGCGAATATTCCGGTAGATCACCCCGGCAAGCTCTTTTTCCAGTTCCTCCGGGGATTTGCCCGACAGCTCTGCCATATAATCCATATCCACACGAGCTTTTTCCGAGATGGATACGGCCAACGCTTCACTGGCCGTGTCAACGCTGGTGACAGCCACATGGGGACGGATGGTGCGCCGAGTGAACATATCGGCTTTTCTTTTTAGGCTGCCCTGCTCATCCAGCACCTCCAGAGAGCACAAGAGGCAGTAGCTGGAGTCCTCCGAAAAGGCCAGCTTGTTGCCGCGGCTGTTCAGCAGCCCATACTTGGCGGTGAAGCTGTCGTAAAGGGCGTTGAGCTTCTGCTGCTCGGCTGCAATATCCTCATCCGGGTAGCCTTCGGTCTGGTACTCAATAAGCCTATGGGTACATTCCCGCAGCTCGATCATGCCACGGATGCGGTTTTCCGCTGTGACGGAGACCTCTACCGGGTGCATGATGCTGTTCTCCCGGAAGTACACCTCGCCGTCCACCACGGTGTAGCTGAAGTTTTTTACGCTGGGGTCGGCGGGGATGGAGCGATCTTCTTCCTCGTCCAGTTCCTCCAGCTCGTAGGGCTTGATTTCCGCCTGCAAAAACTGGATGGCATTGGCAAGCTGCTGGGACAAATCTTCCGCCCTCACGGGCTTTGCAGGCGCTGTCCGGCCCGAACCGTGTGGATTCCATCACCATGTCGCCCAGAATCATCTCCGGGTGCTGCACGAAATAGCGGTTCATACGGATTCCGTTTTCATCCGTATCCAAATGCACCCAATCCTGTTCCAAATCGGTGATGTGATCGCGCTTTTGCAGGAAGATAATGTCGCTGGTCACTTCCGTTCCGGCGTTTCGCTTGAAGGTGTTATCCGGCAGACGGATGGCCCCGATGAGGTCGGCGCGCTGGGCCAGGTATTTGCGGACAGCGGAGTTTTCCTTGTCCAGAGTACCTTTGCTGGTAATGAACGCCACAATACCGCCGGGCCGCACCTTGTCCATCGTTTTGCCAAAGAAATAGTCGTGGATAAGCCAGTGGTGCTTGTCATAACGCTTATCCAACACCTTGAAATCCCCAAAGGGGACGTTGCCGATGGCTATATCAAAAGCTGTCGGGCATTTGCACGGTTTCAAAGCCGTTCACGGAAATGCTGGCGTTCTGGTAAAGCTGCCCCGCGATCCGCCCGGAAATGGAATCCAGCTCCACGCCATAGGCTTTGCTGCCCGCCATATCCGCAGGGAGCAGGCCCAGGAAATTGCCGGTGCCGCAGGACGGCTCCAAAATGTTGCCCTGGGTAAAGCCCATCTGAGCGAGAGCCTTGTAGATTCCCCGGATGACCACGGGCGGCGTGTAAAAGCGGTGAGGGAGCTGGCCCTGGCCGCCGCGTATTCCTCCAAATCCAGCAGGGATTTCAGTTCCTCATAGTGGGGGCTGGTTTGTTCAAAGCAGTTTGCAAGGCCACCCCAGCCCACATAGTGGGATAAGATTGCCTGTTCTTCGGGGGTGGCCAGCCGTTCCTCGGCTTCGATCTGCTTCAACGTGCGGATAGCGGCGACATTGGCGGCGTATTTCTCGCTGGGGGTGCCGTGGCCCAAGGCGTCGTCGGTGATGTGGAAATCATGGCGCTGGTCCCTTGGGATCTCCGGGTGCAGAGTGGTGAAGGTAATGCGCTCACGGCGGGGGCGCTTCGGCGGCAGGGGGAGTGCTTCTTCTTTTTTAGGCTGTAAATCAGCCTGTTCTGGGCTGGCTGGCTGTTCCTGTGCGGCAGGGGCTTGTTTTGCCTGCTCAATGGCTCGTTCATCCGGGAAGTTCCCGTAAACCCGCAGCCATCTGTTCTCCTGAAGGTCATAGATACCAGCGCCGTCATAGGCAAAGCCATCCTCGCCCTCCATGGTGCCGGCCACATATTTCTGCGCAGCTTGTTCAGCCTCCGCCAGCGTTTGGTAATCCAGCCGTTCATCAAAGCCATTTTCAAAGTGGTGGTACACCACCACTTCGTAAGGCGGCTCCATGCGCTGGGCATAGCGGTCGATGTCCTCCATGGTGAGCCATTCCGGTTCATCCGGCAGGGCAGCATAGAGTTCCCGCATTTTGGCGATCTGTTCCCGCACGTTCCCAGCCCACAGGTGCTTTTTCCGCCCGTCCGCCAGCGCCCAGGAAGTAGTCGCAGTCGGCTTTCAGGCGGCTGAGTAAGAAATTTTCTGGGTCATCAGCCATCTGACCGGCCCCTGCTCCTCATCCGGCGTGGCGCCGATGGATTCCAGTTCTTCATCGGAAACGGAAACGAGGCCATCAAAATCCAGCTCTGCCAGTTCGTTTTGGATGAGTTCGTCCAGGCTCTCATACTGCCTGCGCTCCAAAAACTGCCCGTCCAGATAACGCTCAATGCGGTAATGGACCAAATCGCCATTGACCTGGATGGGGATTTCCTCGTCCGTAACGGTGGTGTAGGCAATACCCACCTTTTCCAGATCACTGAAATCGGCTGGGCTGCCATACTCGGCTTCGCAGAAATCGTTGATAAATTCTTTGGCAATCTCCAGTGAAGCAGGTTCCGGCTCCTCGGACAAAAACTCGCGCTCAATGAAGTCGGCAACATCCCGGCTGTTACCTTTGCCGCCATGAGCACGGTAATCCATCAAGCCTTCTTCGATCAGTTCGCTGGAAGCCGCATATCCGGCCTCCTCCAGATAACCGGCGATTTCTGCTATCTGCGCCTGTTCCGGGGTAAGGGTCGGGGGCAGCTCCGCGATCTGCTCCATACAGAGGGTGATGTCCACCGCGATTTCTTCTTCCGGGTCCGCATGGTCCAGGAAGGATTGAAGCAGTCTGCGGATTTCCTCCCGCTGAACAGGGTCATGGAGCTGCTGGGCGATATTCTCCACCGCCTGAGCGTCATCTTCGCCATAGCCCATGCGGGAACCGTCAAACTCTCCCACAAAGCGCAGCACCTGGGCGGCCAGCGCCGGGTAGGGGTCTGCCGGTTCTTCTTTTTGAGGCGGTTCCGGTACCCTGGGCGGCACGGCGAACACCGGCGCGTCCTGGGTGGCGGATATGGTTATCTCCGAGGTATCCGCAATCCGCTGGATTTCCTCCCGCACCGCCTGGGGCATTTCCTCATCATAAATCGTTACCGTGCGGTCGGGGCCGATGTGGGCCACTGTTTTGTAGTCGCCGCGTTCTTCCTCCAGCCGGTTCCACACGGTAATCCCATTCCCCAAATAGCCGTAGCCCAGGTCGTAGGCTTTGGCTTGCGGCATGGCAGGAGCCACCGGCTCCTTGTGCTCTGCAAAAAGCGTAAAGGTTCCCTGCCGGAAGGCAGTAAGGTTTTCAAACGCCTGCTGGCGCAGGGCGTACATCCGGTCATCCTGCGGGGTGCCCCCCCAGATGGGAACCATCATCTGGTAGATTTCCTCCACACGGGCCGGGTCGTCAAGCTGCGGCTCGATGAGCTTCACCGCGTCCCAATAGTCAAAGCCAAAGGGATAGGGGTGGGGCTGCTCCTGGGGTACGTTCTCAAAGAAAGCGCGGATATTTCGGGCAAGCTGGTGCTTCTCATACTGCGGCATAGCGGCGCGATCCTCATCGGTGAGGAACCGGCCCTGGGCGATCATGGCGCTGACGTGCTTTTCCACGGCGCTCCATTTCAGTTCCACCTTGGCGTAGGGGGCGGCGATACTGCCATGGCTGAAGGAAACGCCTTTACTGAGCTGGTAGGTCACATCGTCATTCCCACCGGAATGGCCGCTGTACTCGCCGTGGTAGTGCTTTAAGAAATCCTCCCGTTCCTTGCGCTCTGTGTGGTTGCGATAAAAGGAATACACGGCCAGCCGGTAGTCGGCGCTGCGTTTTCCTCCGCGCAGAAGGTTGTCGATCTCGTCCCCGGAGATGAAAAAACGCCGCTGGGGGTCGTACCCTTCGGCGGCGGTAAAGTGCAGCGGTTCCCGCTGCAGGTCGGAAAGCTGCTCCAGCAATTTTTGCGGACGGTGGAAATGGAATCGCAGCAGTTCCCGGTTCTCTCTGTATGCCTGGACAAACTGCTCCAGCTCATCCCGCAGGTTCTGCAGCCCCTCCGGATGGCCTAACAAATCGCTTATGGCGGCGCTTTCCTCTGGAAACCCATGATGCCGTAAATGGCATTCACCGTGGGAAGATAGCCCGCGTCGGCGGTGCCTTCTGCAAAATCCTGCCGGAGATACCATAGCTGCGCGGCCCGTTGCTGGCGTTCATACCCGTCCACCCGGTCCAGCTCGCTCTGGGGCATATACCGGCCCAAATCCAGCAGTTCCCGGATACGGGCCGCCGCCTGTTCCCAGGGGATGAGCGTGGCGCTGGAACCCTGGGCGCTCTCGCCCCCGGCTATGCGGATTCCTTCGGCATTGTACCAGAGAGCATACTTGCGCCCATCCAGATAGAAGCCCGCACCGTTTTCCCCATAGTGTTCTGCGAGGAAACGGGCGTTGTCTGGCTTATCCTTTTTGAAATAGGCGCAGATGGTGAGGCGGCTGTTCTGGTCGTTAGCACCAATGCACAGCGCCTCGTCGATTACCTGCTGAGGCAGAGCCGGGTGAGGGAAAATGGATGGTTGGGCCGTACCCTCGGCCTGGGCTGGCTGCTGAAACGCCGCAAAATCAAAAAGGGACATCTGCTGGCCCTCTTGTTCGGGGAGCCTTCGGATGTCCGTCTGGATAAAGTATTCTTTTTTGTCGATGAGCTGGGCTGTCCACTGGGCCACAATATCCCAGGAAAAAAACGGATTCCTTGGTGCGGGATGGGTAAGAGCCTTCCCACATGAGCAGCCCGTCCTCCTGCGGCTTATATCCCAGGCGCTGCCCGTCAGAGATGATCTCGGTGTACCGGTCCTGATAAGCGGATTTCAGGTAGTCTGCCCGTTCCTGAACGTCGCTGTGAACCGAAAAGAAAAGCTCGATCTGATGTTTCTTATACTTGAGGTCATCGTCTTTATTGGCGATAACGGCCATGATCTGCTTTTCATCCAAAAGCGCAGGGAGCTGTTCGCCACCTGCGCTTTCTTCCGGTTCCGGCTCTTGGATCATTAGCTGTAAATCAGCTCCTTCAGTACGGTCTCCTCCGCTGCGTTCCGAAGGTTGTTCATCATTTGCACCCACTCCATCTGATCGCTGGCTTTCAGTTCCTCCGTCACGCCCTGGTCCTTGGCCATCTGCGCTGCGATCTCCTCCATCCGGCGCTGGGCGCTCTGCTGGATCTCCGCCAGATGGCTGTTCAGCTTGCCGCTGGTCAACAGGTTCGTGTAGGTGATCCTGCGGTGCTCCTTGAGAAATTGCCTCCGAAGCAATGCGTATTTCCCATGGGGAACCGGCCCCTCCTGGGGCGGCAGAAGGTTCGGCAGATTGTAGTCGCCCTGCCTGGTGTAAGTGATCTCGGTCATATTCAAAACTCCTTTCCGGCTGTGTGTTTTCCTGTTCAGTTACAGCATACTGGTTTTTCTGCTGGGGTTCAAATGTGCGATTTTCTTTTTGGGGCTGTCTTTGCAGGGCAAGAACCGTGCGGGAAATGGCGGAAAGGCACATCTGGGAGATGTCCCCGGTGGCCACGCCCAGAGCGTTGAGCGTTTCCGGCGTGTTAAAATTCAGCACATCCCGGAAATCCTCATCCTCAAAATATTCGGACGGGTCAAGGCCGCAGCGCACCAGCAGCATATATCCAATGCTGTTTTGCACCACCCTTCGGTATTCCACTTCCAGGTTCAGCTCATCCAATTCTTCCAGAAAGCTGCCTTCCGTAAGGGTTTTCAATTCAGCCAGGTAGTCGGGCATATTGTCCTCCACGGCGTTCTTTGCCGCAGAGAGCAGGGCTTCGCCCAAATCCTCCTTGTGCTCCAGCTCCCCAAAGCTGTTTTCCAGCGTTTCAATGATGTCCGGCGCGTATTCCTCCCGCACCGTCCAAAGGGGACGGGCCGGGGGAACCGGGCTTCATGGGTATCGGAAATGTCAAAGTAGTATTTCAGCCGGGGCCTGCCATTGTGTTCCCCGTCAAAAACGGCAATGCCGTTTGCGCCCCGGTTTACCCAGCGCCCAAATTGCCGGTTCCATCGCTCGATCTCCAGGACGGCGGTGGCGTCCGGGCGCTGGGCATAGACAAGCAACTGCTCGTCAAAGGAAAGACGGTAGTTACGGCAGGCAGAAGCCAGAAACGCCCGCCACTGGTCGGGAGCTGTCACGCTGCGCTGGGCTTCCTGGTACAGCTCCGTCAATGCTTTATATCGTATCGCCATCCGGCGCACCTCCTTTACTTATTCTTTTTTCGCAGCTTTCAGTTCTGCGCTGTAATCCTTATCAGGGTCATATTGATTGCACAGGGAGAGCAGCAAAAGCCAGATGGTATTTCCAGCCTCCTTCGGGTACATCCGAAGCGCCACGCAGGGCGCATGGTCGCTGTCAACAAAGGGCCTCCCATAACGCATAAACTGGTCGGTCAGCTTTTTGGGCCATCTCCCGGTATTCTTCATAGGGGTTCTGTTCGGCCTGCTGATGGAGAACCGTCATCAGCAAATTAAACCAGTCCTTATGCGTATCCAGTTGTACGGGCGGTAAAGACGCCATTTTTATCACCTCATCTTTCCATGGCGGCGGCCTGCCGCTGCCAGGGAATGGAAAACCCGTAGACTTTGGCGATGTCATCGCCCAGCCTGCGGGTCACTCTCGTAATATCGGCGCGGGTCGCAATGCTGCGATATAGATTTTTCTTTCAGCAGTTCAATTTGGGAAGGGCTGGCGCTGTCCTTGTAAACGCGGTAGAGGTAGTGGTTTGTGCCGTCGTGGTGGATGGCGTCGCACCGCAGATCGCCCAGGCGGTCTACATACCATGTGGAGTAGTCCGTATCTCCGTAAAGGCAGTCCCGGATGTTGCCGCTGGGGATTTCCTTATATCCCATGCGCCGACCATTCCACAGGCCCAGGTCGCCTACGACTAAAATCGGCTGGGAGAGCTGCACATTGAGGTTAGCGCGTTCATCATCCAGGTAATCCCCATTGATTTCATACATCAGAGAAATGCGCTCATTTTCGGATAAATCCGGGTATTCTGCCTCCAGATCGTCCCGCCAATCCTCATAGTCCAGGCCATAATTGCTCCAGATGACGTGTCTTTCCTCCTTCATCGGGCTTCACCTCGATCTTTTTGCCTGGGCTTGATGGGCTGCCCCTGCTCGTCGTAGTTTTGAGGATCGGCGGCGGGGTCTGCCACCCAAACATGGAGCCGGCCAGCATGGCGGCTTCCTGCGCTTTGGTGACGCCGTTTTTTCCATTGCTGTCCTCTGCAAATCTGCGATTTTCTCCGGCGTCCGCCGCTGAAAATTCAGGACAGGGGCTGTATCCTTTTTCGCCCCTGGTCAGAAGAATCAGCTCCCCGGATGAGGGCAGCGTACTAAAGCACTGTACAGGCAGAGAAGAACGCAGCGGGATCACGCTCCCGTGAGACTGTTCCAAACGCTCTGCAAATTCGCAGATATGATAAAGGGCGCTGGAATACCCTCCGCTGGTTTCAAAATGGGTTTCGTCGATAAACCGGCAGGTACGGTCGCGGGTTCCTCCGCCGCCAGTGAAAATGCGGATGTGGTCGCCATCGGAAATACGGAACAGTTCTTTGTAGCCGGGCGTGATAAACCGGATGCCCTGTTTGGCCTTTTCCATGTGGTGTTCCAGAAATCGGGAAACGTAGGCGTAGAGGTAGAAGTCGTAATCTCCATAGTTGGGGTTGCACCGGAGCATATAGGTGTGTTGGGGCGTCTGCACCTTAAAACCGTACTCGGCGCAGTAGTTTCCCTCAAACTCAGCCTCCGGGTTCTGATAGCAAAACCTGGTCATGCTGCCACGGGTGCAGAGCAGCCCGTCCTTTTCCCGCAGAGTGTTGACCACTTCATCAAACTCCGCCTTAAATTCATCAGTCTTGTATTCACTTCGGTGGTCGAACCAGGAAGTGTAAAACTCCTGGCCGCTGCCAAAATCCCCGCGCAGATGGCCGATACAGCCGGTTTGCCCTTCAATCTTGCTGCTCTGGTTGTACGCATACAGGCGATCCGCCGGGGTCGTGCTGGTGATTTGAAGCTCCATCATCGTTCACGTCCTTTCTTTTTCGCTTGTCGGTTTTGTTCCGATATGGCCTTTTCCCGTGCCTGCCAATATTCGGGGTGGTGAATTTGCACGCTGCTATTGATAACAGCCTCATACGCGCCGGGGCCAAAGCGTTCGTTCACTGGAGCCTGGATCATCTTTTTATCCATCAGCTCCCGGAGAGCCACCTGCGCGTCATTATCTTCCTCAAAGCAAAGATAACCGCTCGCTATAAAACCGCAGCCCATCGCTTCTTTTCGGAATATCTTTTCCGCCAGTTCCCGGCGCACCATAATTCCGCCATGCCCTGGGGTAGAAACGGAATAAACGCCGGGGCAGAGCGTTTCACATTCCTGGATATTGCCCCATGGGGAGTAGGAAGGGGCCTCCGGCACAATGGTGTTTTGCCGCTGTTCCTCCAGGCACTGTACTTCTTCATGCGCCCGCGCTACCAAATCCTTTTGGGCATCAAACAGGCTGCTGAAATAGTGGCCCCAGTAATAATCCTTCCGGTCTTTGCATTTCCAGGTAACGAATTGCTGAGGCGCTGTCAAATGGACCCCCAATACAAACTCGCTTTCGCCCACATGGCAGGAATCCGTTATGACATATCCTGCATTTTCTCTGTAATCCATCATCGTTCACGCTCCTTATTGGTTTTCTTTTGAGCCTGTTCCTGCTGGATGGAGGTAAGTCCATGCTTGGCCCAGCCGGGAAGGTCCTCCGGCTGCATCGTTCCCAGCACATCCATGCGTTCATACCGGCTCTCTTTGCCGGTATAGAGGTCAATGCAATAACAGGCAGACCCTCGGCTGTGCGGGTAAGTTCCAAAGCCGCCCAGACAGAGCTTGAGCTGACGGGTGGCCCTTCGGTATTCCCGGCGCAACACCTCCGGCTTTATCACCACGATTTTTCCGTACAGATCATCCTCATGGGAAATGGGGGTACAGCCCTCCGCTGTGATGGGGCGGTCGTCTATGCCCTGTATGCGGGGCTTATTGAGTTCTATGTGGGTTTTCTGCGCCTGTTCGGCAATCCGCTGGCCGAACAGCTCCACAATCTCCGGGAAATCATCACTGGCCATCACTTCGCTGTATTCAGCAAACAAGGCGTTTTGCCGACAAAAGGCGCACATATACTTCATGCCGGTATCATCCTGCGGCTTTTCCCCAGGACAACCTCGCGGTCGCCTATATGCACCGCCTGGATGACCTCATAATCACCCGCCATGCGTTTTTCTGTGGAATCATCGTTCATCCCTCTGCCTCCATATCCTGTTTGATAAATGCTTGGATCTCTTTTACACTGGCAAAATCCCGTTCATCCCCGGTAAGGTAGCGCACCGTATCTCTCCATTGGGACAGCGGGTAGCTGTTCTCATCCATCCTGCACAGGTCCAAAAGGGCCGCCCGCCGCAGGATGGGTGAAAGATTTAAGTCGGAGATAAAGCAGCCATGCCGGGCCGCCAGTATGTCCAGCAGGTGCAATTCATTCATGGCCACACCTGCTTTCTTCAGCTTCTTTTAGCAGTTCCTCCACCAGCCTGCCGCTGCGGACTTTATTCCGGTCTGCCAGCACCTTGTTCTGGACGCACAGCACCGCCCGGATGTTGGGAACGGTAATGCCGGGGATCTCCACCATCTCCTCCGGGGTGATGGTGAGAAGCTGCACCGGGGAATAACCAGCCTGGGCGAATATGCGGAACAGCCGTTGTTCAAATCGTTCTCTCATCTGCAAAGCTCCTTTCTTTTTTGGTATGTAAAAGGGGCGGCCCCGCATGGCCGCCCCTGGCTGGTTACTTCTTCCGGCTTCTGACTTTCAGGAAAATCAGGCCGCCGATGATGAATACCACCAGCGCAATGGCAATGATCGTTTTCAGTTCCATGAAATCATTCCTCCTAACACAGAATCAAGCCGCAGTTATTTCACGGTGTTTTTGCCCTTCTTGCGCTTGCCCACATAGGCCGCAACGCCTAGGGCGGCAGCGCCCATAGCGGACACGCCCATGAGAGCCGCCCACAGCCAGGGCTTGCTGTCATCGCCGGTTTTCGGGGTATCGCGCAGCTCGTTGTGCATTTCCGCCACGGTGGTCTTATCCGCAAGAATCGTCACCTTCTTATCCGCAGGCAGCACATAGTTGGCGCTGGCCCCATCCGATACCTCAGATACGGTGTAATCGCCCACGCGCAGGCCCTCGATGAAGATTTCGCCGTTTTCGTCCGTTGTAAAGGTCTGCTCATAGCCGTTCGCACCCGTCACACGGAAGGAGAAGCCCTCCACCTTACTGTCGCTGGATGTCTTTTCAATCCGCAGGGAACCGGTCTGGGCCATGTTGGTAAAGCCAACCCCTGCCTCGTTCTCTACCTCGTAGATTTTGCCGTTCTCGGTGATCTCCACATAGTAGGCGTTTTCATCCAGCAGGAAGCCCTCCGGCGCTTTGGTTTCCCTTACGAACACGCCGCCGTAGAGGATGTGGGACATCTCATAAATGCCGGTGCTGGTTTCCTCCAGCTTGCCCAGCAGCTCGTCGCCCTCGTCCAGTTCTTTGTTGCCGTTGGTGTCGCGGTACACTTCAAATTCAGCGCCCGTCAATTTGTTATCGGGATAATCCTTATCCACCTTGGTGAGCCGCAGATCACCATACACGCGCTCATTGGCAAGGGAGATCTCCACTACCTGCCCATCTTCCTCCACAGTAACGGGGAACACTTCATCGGAGAGGATGAACCCTTCCGGGCTTTCCAGCTCTTTCAGCACCCAATTTCCGTAAGGCACACCCACGAAAGAGAAGCTGCCATCCTCCGCTGAGGTGGCGGTGGCCAGGGCATTTTCTGCGGTAAACTCGGTTTCGTCGGACTGAAACAGACCGATTACAGCCCCGCCCAGGCCCGTGCCGTTCTCATCGGTTTTGAGGCCCTTGATTTCACCGCGGATCAGCTCGTTGGTGACAGCCTCGCCATCATTGGCGGAAATCTCTACCACGGCAATGGAAGGCCCGCCGTACTCAAAGGTGAACGGGAAGGTTTCGCCATTCAGTAGATAATGACTGTCAGTGGACAGCTCCTTCAGGTAGAAGTTGCCGAAAGGCAGGTCGGTGCTGCAAACGGCCTGGCCGTTCTCATTCACAGAAACGATCTCCAGAAGCCCGTCTGCCGGAATCACAGAACCATCCGCTGCGGTGATGTCCTCCTGGGCATAGAGGCCGAAGGTCACGGCGGAAATCTCGCCATTCATGCCAATCCCAAAGGTTTCATCCTGCTCCAGCACCTTGTCCAGCGTCACGAGGGCTTTCTGGCGCTGGTTGTAGAAGCTGGCAGAGGTTTCGGTGACTTCCACCTCCTGGCCTGCGTACACCAGCTCCACGTTGGTGATGTTCTCGCCGGTATCCACCATGCCGTGGGGGAATTGAATTTCTTTCACCTGGAACTTGCCCAGGTAGAGGGGCTGGCTCTGGGCCGTCCGTCCTCGCCGGTGGTAATGGTGTCCACTACCTCGCCCGCAGAGTAGCGCAGGGTGCCGTCCAGGGTGTAGATGTCCTCCAGGGCAGTAATTTCAAACACCGCGCCGGGCAGGCCCTGCACCTCGTACACCGGCTGGTAAACGCCCTCGCTTTCTGCCACAGAGGAGAACACCTCGCCGGTTTTGCTGACTTTGATGATTCCTTTCTGCGCCATGTTGGGCTTGGTGACTTCGATCACCGTCACGCCGCCTTCCTCGCTGGAAGCGTCCTCGGTCACATCAAAATACACCGGTGTGCTGTCCAGCACATAGCCATAGGGGGCCTGTACCTCAACCAAAGAGTAGCCGGAACCATACTCCAGCTTTTCGGGCGTCACCAGGTAGCCCTCAGAATTGGTGTAGAACGTATCAATCGTGGTGGGGGTCGGATAGGTGAAGGTCATTTCCACCTTGCTGCCATCCGGGCGATAAATCTGGAACCCGGCTCCTGCATAGGGATGGTAACGCCAGTTTCCGCATCCACCTTGACCACCTTGATGAAGCTCTCAAAGTTGGCGTTGTTGATGAGATAGCGGTAGGTCTGGCCGTCCTGGAGCGATATACACTTCAAAATCGTCCATCAGCTCCCTGCCTTCCCAGCCCTTGGTCTGGCGGACGACATAGGTGCCGTAGGGGAGCTTCTTCGACTGTGCAAAGCCGTTCTCATCACAGACGAGAACATCGCGCTCGGATTCCCTGGCATTTTCATAGCTGCCAGCTGATTTCAAGAATACCTGGAACTCTGCGCCGGATTCCGGGGTTTCGATCTGGGTTTCCCCGTCATCGGTATGCTTGATGATGGCAATGTCGCCTTTGATGATCTGCTCCGTCACGTCGTTGGCGGTGTCGTTCAGCTCAATGGTATAAAGCTCCGGCTCCGCGCCCACCTTGTGGATGGTGGAATCCAGCAGGTAGCCCTCGCTGGGGCTGATTTCACGGATTGTCCAGTCCGAATCGCAGACGTAATAGCCGGTGGTAAACTGGCCATTTTCGTCCGTGGTAAAGCTGTCAATGAGGGTATCTCCCTTATACAGCCCATACACAGCGCCGGCCAGAGAACCATCGCCCTGGGACGTTCCGGTTTCCACATCGCTCTTTGTGACAGTCACGCGGAACTTTTTCAGCACGTTATTTACGGTTTTGTGCGTCACTTCATTCCACTCGATGGTGGCTGTCTGGGAATCCGGCACCACGTAACGCACGGGGGTATCTACCTCCTCCAGTACATAGCCCGTGCCGATGAGCACGTTTTCAAAGCGTGCCACACCGCTGGAATCCGTCACAGCATATTCGTCCACCGGCTGCCCGGAGAGGGATGTGCCGTACAAGTGGAAGGTCATACCCTCCACCAAACCGTCCTCGCTGGTCTTGGTGACTTCCAGGCTGCCGCGCTTCAGCTTGTTGTTGAAATTCACGGTAGCAGTCTGGCCGCTGACGATGGTCACGCGCTGGATGGCCTGGGGTTCGTACTTGTCAATCGACTGCTCGGTTACGGTATAAACGCCAGGGTTGAGGTCGGAGATGTCGATCTCGCCCGCCTCATTGGTGGTCTTGGTGGCGCTGTACCCCTCGCCGGTGATGGTGAAATTGATCCCAGCTACCTGTCCATCCTCGGAAGTCTTGATCAGCTTCATATTACCGGTTTTCACTTCCAGGTTCAGATAGCCTACCATCTGGTCGGAAACGGTTTCCCCGTAGGTGGCAAAGTCCTGTTTGCCGCCGCCGGTAATGCCATCCGTCCAAACCACAACGCCGCTGCGCTGGGCAGAGATTTTTTCTGCTTTCACCGTTACAGAACCTTTGATGGCCCGGGCGGAAGTGATGGTGAGCTGATTGCCGTCCACGGAGAAATTCAGCCCGGTGGTGCTGCTGGAGAAGGTGTAATCTCCCAGCACATTGTTTTCATCCGTGAGAGTGAGGGAATACTGCTGGCCATCCCATTTCAGCTCATAGGCACCGGCGTCTGCGGTGCTGCTGAAAAAGCTGGGCAGCATGGTGTGGCGCTTGACTGCGCTCTCAATGGCGGAATACTGGTTGAAAATCTCGCTGTATAGGGGATGATCGGCGCTGATATATTCCGTCACGTTGTTTTTTGCCCTGGGCGTTGGCGTCCACATGGTTAAACTGGCTGTCGCGCTCACCCACGACGGTTTCCCAGACAAGAAGCTGGGTGGCGATTGCCCCTGCGATCTTGCTGGCGTCCTCCGGGTCATCGGTCATCCATGATGTGCTGGCGTTGCCCTGCCAGCCATAGGTCATAATCCGCCCGATATATTCCTTGATGGTATCCGGCGGGATGGTGGGGTTCAGATCGGACGGGTAATCATCCCAGAAATCTTCGCCTCGGCCAGTAAACTGGTCGCCGGTATTCACACCGACGCCCGGCTCAATACAGTAGATGGCCCTGCCATTGAATGTGTCCTGGGTGTGGACGGAAAAGCTGTCGTTCTCTCCGGTGGACCAGCCGCCCATGAAATTCAGGGCGGGATGGCCCCAGCCGGCCTTGTTGGGGTCGCTGGCACGGGGCAGGTCGATCATATACGTCGTCATGGTTTCGCCTGCGGCAAAAGCCGTGGTTCCTGTCCCTACGAACACGCCCAGGCACATGAGCAGGGCCATGAACAGGGACAGAGGCTTTCTCAATGCTTTCATCGTGTTACCTCCTTGAAATGGCCGCAAGCAGCACATCGCTCTGGATGTGCTGCTTGCGGCTGGATTCTGTTTACGTTCTAAAAAAAGAGAGGCGCGCCAATCGTTCTCCGCCTTATCCGTTCTATCCATAACCCTGTGGATTCCTGAAAGAATCAGCCTCCCCAAATATCTTCTTTTTTAGGCTGTTTAGGTTGTACGAGGGGTGAGGTGTGGAGAGGGGGAACAGCGAAAACGCCGGTTCCCTGTAAATGGGCGCACTGCTCCCTTGGCAGTAAGGTTATCTCTAAACTGCGTTGGCGCTTGCGGTAGAGTTCCAATGCCTTAACAATGGTGTCCTCGATCTTCTGCGCGGGCGTCCCCGCTGGGAAAAACTTGGCGATTCTATTTTTGGGTATTTTGAATTGCTCCACCTGGTTGGGCTTTTCCTCCTTCATAATGGAAACGAGTGCGTCTTTGGCCAGCCGTTCCCCTCCAGTCTTGGCTTCGGACATCTGGCGCATTTTGATGGCCTGGGCATGGGATGGGGTGCAGTCCATCTCGTCCATGATAGCGAACAAGTCGGCCTGTTCTTCTTTTCGCAGGTAAGACAGCTCCACCGCAGGGCGCATGGCAATCTGGAGAGTTTCCTGGTCTTTGAGAACCGAGTTATCTACCAGTTCCAGAATTTCCGGGATAAGGTGGGTAAGGCGGATATATCGACGAATTTGGTCTTTACTTTCGCCTACTTGTTCCGCCAACACATCTCTGGATTTCATACCTTTTTAACTTGTGCGCCACTGGCTCACAAGTTAAATCCGTCCGCTGTCCCTGCCTTTTCATAGCGTCCAATTTCATTTTGTAGGCAAATGCCTTCTCCGAGGGCAGGATCTGCTCCCGCTGCAGGTTGGAGTCCACCATGATAATCGTGGCTTCATCATCGGTGAGCTGCCGCACAATACAAGGGGATTTCCGGGAGCCCAGCTAAATCCGCTGCCATTTTCCTGCGGTGTCCGGCCACCATTTCATAGCCGCCCTCCGGTTTGGGGCGCACCAGGGCAGGGACTAATACGCCGTACTGCTTCACGCTTTCCGTCATTTCCTGCATGGCTGCGTCCATGCGAACCTTAAACGGGTGATTCGGGAAGTCGCTGATTTCCGAAGGCGAAAGATTGACAACTTTTTCAAGCCGTGCCTCGGCCCGTTCTTCCTCCGTGGAAAACAAATCATCGACTGAGGGAAGATTGAAGTTTAGCCCGCTGCTTTTCGCCATCCGCCAGCACCTCCTTTGAAAAATCCGCATAAGCCTGGGCCACCTTGCTCCCCTTGTCGTATGCGTAAATGCTTTTGCCTGCGGCGCTGATCTCTGCGGCTTTGATGGCTACGGGAATCTCGGAACGATAAATTTTCAACACGCTCCCGTAACTCTGCCGCAGTGTATCCGCTGTCTGTCTGGCAAGGTTTGTGCGCCCATCCACCAGAGTGAGCAGCACCCCGTCCACCTTCAGAGCCGGGTTGATCTGCCGCTTCACTTTATTGATGGTTTTCATAAGCTGGGTCATGCCCTTGGCGGGAAGATAGTGGGCCTGCACCGGGATAATCACGCTGTCCGCCGTTGCCAGAGCGTTGATCGTAATCATACCCAAGGATGGCATACAGTCAATGAGCACTACATCGTAGTTTTTCTTCACTTCATTGACATAGGTGCGCAGGGTGAACTCCCGGCTCATGGCGTTGACCAGGCTCATTTCCAGTGCGGACAGCTCAATGTTGGCGGGCATAAGGTCTACTCCCTCGCTATGGTGCAAAATGCCCTCATCTGTGGTGAATGGTTCATCGCGGATCACCTTCTCCATAACAGTGGCCAGGGTGGTCTGGGCAAGCTGTCCTGGTCTTGCCAGCCCAGGCAGGTGGTAAGGTCGCCCTGGGGGTCTGCGTCAATGAGCAGAACTTTTTGCCCCAGGCGGGCCAGACCAATGCCCAGATTCACCGTTGTGGTGGTCTTGCCTGTTCCGCCTTTTTGGTTAGCCAATGCGATGACGCGGCCTTCCTTCGGGCGGCTTCTCTGTTCCGGCATTTTCATGTCCTCCTTTTTAATAGATTTAGCCGCCCGTGGGCAGGACGGACGGCTATGTATGGGGAATCCGAAAGATGGGGCATGAAAAAAGCCGCTTACTCTTTCTGAAAAGAATAAGCGGCTCATAAGGCGGCGATATGTAATTTTACATCTTCTTCACCGGGGCGCACATGGCTTTGAGCAGAAGTTCATCCAGGCAGCCGGTGTCCCGGTTTTCCCGGAGCATAGTATTGCGCAGGTGGTTGAGGCTCTGGATGACTATGCTGTTCTCGGCGGGGGTGAGGGTTATCTTGAATTTCCGTTTTTTCATAGGGCCTTCCTCCTTTACGCTTTCATTATATGTAGAAAGAACGCTACACCGCAAATGTGCGAGCTCGTCCACTTGAAACGTAACAGCGGCAACTCAGAAGGACAAGATAAACTGGATTCGGTTTGGTCAAATCCTGACAAATCAGGACATCCCCTTCAAAAGAAAAACCTCTCACACAGGCCGTCATGGGATCGAAAAATGAAGGGGAAAATGCCCTCTAAAACACCCCGATTTTGGCTCGCAGTTGCCCCATTTTTTAATCATAACGGGGTCAAAAAGGGCCTGTTGCCCCATTATTAATCAAGAAAAACCGGGTCAGGCGAGGTCAAATCCTGCCAAAATCGGACAAAGGACAACAGACTTTTGGGAAAGGAAAAAGCCCGGAAAACCGCATGGTTCCGGGCTTTTTGAACATTTTTGAATTGGTTTGTCGGGCCTGTTATCTCTTAGAGAACTGCGGCGCGCGGCGAGCTGCCTTCAAGCCGTATTTCTTTCTTTCCTTCATTCTCGGGTCACGGGTTAAGAACCCTGCCTTCTTCAGAACGGGGCGCAGCTCCTCGTTGTACTCCAGCAGGGCACGGGAGAGCCCGTGACGGATAGCGCCGGCCTGGCCGGAAAAACCGCCGCCGTTGACGCGGATTTCCAGGTCAAACTTACCAAGGGTCTCGGTCAGGACCATGGGCTGACGGACGACCATCTTCAGGGTATCCAGGCCGAAATAATCATCGATATCGCGGCCGTTGATGGTGATTTTGCCGGTGCCTGCATACACGCGCACTCTGGCCACAGAATTTTTCCTTCTGCCGGTACCATAGAAATAAGGCTTCTTATCATACATTGACATTCTGGTTGTTCCTCCTTACAGTTCTACAGAGGCGGGCTTCTGTGCCTCGTGCTTGTGGTTGGCGTCCTTGTACACCCGCAGTCTGCCCGCGGCAGCTCTGCCAATCACGGTGTCGGGCAGCATGCCCTTGACGGCAAGCTCCATGGCCTTCTCAGGCTTGTTCGCCATCAGGGTCTTGTACTGAATCTCCTTCAGGCCGCCCACCCAGCCGGTGTGGTAACGGTAATATTTCTTCTCCAGCTTGCGGCCGGTCAGAACCGCTGCGCTGCAGTTGATGATGATGACATGGTCGCCGCAATCCACATGCGGGGTAAAAATGGGCTTCTGCTTGCCGCGCAGAAGCGAGGCCGCCAACGCGGCAACACGGCCCATGGGCTTACCGGCAGCGTCAATGACGTACCAGCTGCGCTCAATCTCGCCGGCCTTAGGCATATAGGTTGACATAAGGTTTACCTCCCAAATATTTGTTACTGAAAATAAAAAATACAAACGCTCTCTCGTTTGCGACGCCTTCTATTATAACTGCCGCCGAATGGCTTGTCAACAGCAATTTTCGGTTTTTTAATTTATAAACAGACTGCTCTTATTTTCTCTTAATATCTCCGTTTTTCTTCTGATTTCTCATGTGCTAATTTAAAAGTTGCAGCGGCGGGCGCCTCCTATTATAATAGGAGGGACAAGAACGGAGGGGATGCGCCATGCAGCGGCTGATGGGTTTAATCAGAAAAGCGTCGGAGGAATACGGCTTGATTGAGAACGGGGATCGGATTGCCGTGGGGGTTTCCGGCGGAAAGGACTCGGTGGCGATGCTGTATGCCTTAAGCTACATGCGGCGGTATCTGAAGGTGGAGTACTCTCTGGTGGCCGTGACGCTGGACATGGATTTTCCGGACGGGGGATGGACTACTCCCCATCCATACCCTGTGCGAGGAACTGGATGTGGAGTACCATGTGAAAAAGACGGAAATCGGGCGCATCATTTTTTCCGAGCGGCAGGAGCAGAACCCCTGCAGCCTGTGTGCCAGAATGCGGCGCGGCTCCCTTCACGATGCGGCGAAGGAGTACGGCTGCGGGAAGGTCGCCCTGGGGCACCACCGGGACGATGCGGTGGAGACTTTTTTTATGAACCTGTTTATTGAGGGAAGAATCGGCTGTTTTCAGCCGAAGACCTATCTTTCCCGCAAGGATTTGACGTTGATCCGCCCCATGTGCCTTGCCACAGAGGCGGAGGTGGCGCGTGCCGCAAGGGGGCTTCGCCTGCCGGTGGTAAAAGCAGCTGCCCTGTGGACGGGCACACCACAAGGCAGCGGATGAAAGAATTTATTAAAGGGATGGAGCATGCCAGCCCCGGTTTTGAAAAAAGGGTATTCGGCGCGTTGCGCCGCTCCGGGATTGACGGCTGGTAAAAAGGACTGGTATCAAAAATCCGCTTTCTGCATAGAATAGTCAGGTAACAGAAAAACAGGAGGCGGAGGTCATGAAGGAACATAAGGACGACGCCGGAAAATATGAGGAATACAGCTGCAAGCAGCTGAAAGACTGGTTTTCCGCGCCCGGCGATTTGGATGATTTTATTTTTTACGACAGCGGCAAAAAACAGAAAAAAGACAGAGGAACGGCGGAATGAAGGGGTTGCTTCATTCCGCCGTTCCGATGCCGGGGTGATATTTTTAGAGGATAGTGTATACCAAGAATCGGTGCGGTCCAATCACTTGGTACGCTTATAGTATAACCGTAACAGGCGAAAAAGATGTTACAGGGCCGTGAATAAATTATTAATTCTGCGGGGTGGGGCACAAAGAAAAACAGGTTGAAAGTGGGGGCGGAAGCGACTATAATAAGAAAAGACAGGATGAAGGAGCATGGCAATGAGAAAAGAGAAATCCTGCGGGGCCCTCGTCTACATCGGGCGGGATGACGGACGGGTGGAACTGCTGATTATTAAGCACCGCTACGGCGGGCACTGGGCCTTTCCCAAGGGACATGTGGAGCAGGGCGAGACGGAAATGCAGACAGCCCTGAGAGAGGTCAAGGAGGAGACGGGGCTGGACTTAAAGCTTCAACCTGGCTACCGGGAGACGGTGCACTACTCTCCAAAGCTGAATTTGGAGAAGGAAGTGGTCTACTTCCTGGGGGAGGCCGTGAAGGATGAAGTGGTGATGCAGCCGGAGGAGGTCAGCGCCACCAAGTGGGTGGATCTCGACTGTGTGGCGGACGAACTGACGTATGAAAACGACCGGTATCTGGTCAAACGTGCGCAGCAGGTGTTGCACCGTGTTCCGGTGTTGACAAATAGGATCAGCCGTGCTAAAATAGTTAGGCTGATGATATGCGCCGGTAGCTCAGTTGGATAGAGTGACTGGCTACGAACCAGTAGGTCGGGGGTTCGAGTCCCTTCCGGCGCGCCAAGCCGAAGCAAAGTTCGCTTTGCTTCGGCTTCTTTTTTTCTTCCGGCAGAAAAAGGCTCCCCTGCCCTTTTCCCCGTCTGCGAAGGGGCGGGGCGCAGGCCGCTGCCCCGGGCGCAAAGGGGTGGTTTTGGGCTGCCACCCACTTTTGCGGCTCTGTCCCCGGGGCCGCCTGGGATGTATTTTTTTGTTATTTTGCGCGCCCTGCCTGTAACCACTTGCATCTTCCGCCCTCTTTTCGTTATAATTTTCTATGGAAGACAGTGGCCGTCCTGCGGCGCGAAGACAGGGACGGCCCAGAAAGGAGAGTGTGGGTGAACACTTTTTTTTTAGATACGCCCTTGAGGTGGAGCGTACCCGCTCCATCACGCAGGCGGCGGAAAATTTTTTTCATGGCGCAGCCGAACCTGAGCCGCGCAATCAAAGAGGTGGAGGACACCCTGGGCTTCACAATTTTCGAGCGGACGTCCAAAGGCGTGGTTCCAACCAAAGAGGGGATCCTTTTCCTTGACTCCGCAAGGGAGATTGTCCGCCAGCTGGACAGGATGAAGCAGATTGCGGACGGTGCGGACGGGACCGTGCAGCGTTTCAGCGTCTCCATGCCGCGGGGCAGCTACATCTCTGCGGGGGTTACGGCGTTCATTGCGGGGCTTGACCAGTCCCGGGAAATCGACATGAATATTATGGAGACCAACTCTATACAGGCTGTGGGCTGTGTTGCGGATGGAAGCTGCAACCTGGGCATCATCCGCTATCAGACTTTAACGAGCCGTACTTCGCCGATTACCTCAAGGAAAAGCACATGAAAAGCGAACTGATTTGGGAGTACGAATGCCTGGCGCTGATGTCGCGGACCAACCCGCTTGCCCGGAAGGAGACGCTGACGCTGGAGGATCTGAAAGACAGTGTGGAGCTGTCCCACAGGGATATGGCCGTGCCCTACATTGATGCGTCAAGGATGAGAAATGAGATGACCGGCATCACCAAGAAAAAATATATATCTACGAGCGGGGCAACCAGTTTGAAATCCTGTGCGGCGTTCCCAACACCTTCATCTGGGTCTCCCCGTGCCGGAGGAACTGCTGAAACGGCACGACCTGGCACAGCGCCGCTGCGCCTTCCCGGACAATAAATTCAGGGATCTTCTAATTTATCCGGAACACTATCAGTTTACCGATTTGGACATGCGTTTTGTTGAAAAACTGTACGAGGCAAAAACGCAGGTCTGCTACAGGGAATATCGTTAAAAATATGTCGAACTTTGCCGTAATATCGAATTTTATATAGCTGTGTAAAACTGCCGGCAGGACATACGCGGGATTTTTTTACTGCCTGCAGCCCCCACGTCCGCCCCCATTTTCGGGGTTCCGCCGGAGCGGTTAGCGGTGCAAAACAGCAAAAGGCAGGCGTTTGCCCGCCTGGTGTTTACCTGCGGGCAGAGGGCGGGCATTTCTTCTTTGGCACCGGGGAGGCGGTGTATCGGGGCATACAAAATCCATATTTCCTTTTTGATTGGGAAGGGCCTATAATAAAGGCAGAACAAAGTTCCAGACCAATTTACATAGAGAAGGAGAGTATGCAATATGGCACGTTTTACACTGCCGAGAGACATTTATCACGGGAAAGGCTCGCTGGAGGCGCTGAAGACGCTGGACGGCAAAAGAGCAATCGTCTGTGTCGGCGGCGGTTCCATGAAGCGTTTCGGCTTCCTGGACAAGGCGGTTTCCTACCTGAAAGAGGCCGGCATGGAGGTCGAGCTGTTTGAAGGCATCGAGCCCGACCCGTCCGTCGAGACCGTCATGAAGGGCGCAGAGGCGATGGAAAAGTTCCAGCCTGATTGGATTGTCGCCATCGGCGGCGGCTCCCCTATCGACGCGGCGAAGGCTATGTGGATCAAGTACGAGTACCCCGAAGTCACGTTTGAGGAGATGTGCAAGGTCTTCGGCCTGCCCAAGCTGCGCACGAAGGCCCGCTTCTGCGCTGTTTCCTCCACCTCCGGTACTGCGACTGAGGTGACTGCGTTCTCCATCATCACCGATTATAATAAGGGCATTAAATACCCAATCGCTGACTTTGAGATCACTCCGGATGTTGCCATCGTGGATCCGGATCTGGCGGAGACCATGCCCAAGAAGCTGGTCGCGCACACCGGCATGGACGCGATGACCCACGCCATCGAGGCGTATGTCTCCACCGCGAACTGCGACTTCACCGATCCGCTTGCACTGCATGCCATCAAGATGATTGAAAACGACCTTGTTTCCTATAACGGCGACATGGATGCCCGCGACCGCATGCACAACGCGCAGTGTCTGGCCGGCATGGCGTTCTCGAACGCGCTGCTGGGGATCGTGCACTCGATGGCCCACAAGACCGGCGCGGCGTTCGCCGATTACGGCGCGCACATCATCCACGGCGCGGCCAACGCGATGTATCTGCCGAAGGTCATCGCCTTCAACGCGAAGGACGAGACCGCAAAGAGACGCTACGGCGTGATCGCCGATTACATGGGCCTCGGCGGCAGCAACGAATGACGAGAAGGTCAAACTGCTCATCGAGTACCTGCGCGGTATGAACGATAAGCTCAACATCCCCCACTGCATCAAGAATTACGGCGCGGACAGCTATCCCGCCGAGAACGGCTTCGTTCCGGAGGAGGTCTTCCTGGAGCGTCTGCCCGAGATCGCCAAGAACGCCATCGCCGACGCATGCACTGGCTCCAACCCCCGCCAGCCCAGTCAGGAGGAGATGGAAAAGCTGCTCAAGTGCTGCTACTACGACACGGAAGTGGACTTCTAATTCAGCTTATAAAAAACACGGCTGCCGCGTACCGCTTTGGCGCGGCAGTCCGTTTTTTGGAGGCGGTTTCATTGGAATTAAGGGATAAAAACGGATTGACGGAACAGGAATTTCTTGCGGCCTACCGGCCCGGCAAGTACGAGCGGCCGTCGCTGACGGCAGACATCGCCGTATTTATTGTGGAACAGGAGCGGCTTCGCCTGCTGCTGGTGAAGCGGGGCGGCCATCCCTATCTCGGGTGTTGGGCGCTGCCCGGCGGCTTCGCCAAAAAGGACGAGTCGGTGGACGAAACGGCCGCCCGGGAGCTGGAGGAGGAGACGGGCCTTGCGGGCCTTCCCCTCGCGCAGGTGGGCCTGTTCAGCAAGCCGGGCAGGGACCCGCGCATGTGGGTTGCATCGGAGGCGTTTGTCTCCGTCATCCCGCCGGAGCGGATACAGGAAACCCGCGCCGGGGACGATGCGGCGGACGCCAGGTGGTTTGATGTGGAACGAAGGCAGGAAAACAACCGGATTACCCTGCTGTTCTCCTCCGGAGATGTTTCTTTCCAGGCAGAACTGCAGCGGAAGGCCGCCCTGCTGGGCGCCTATCCTTCCACTGCGGCCTATACCGTGACGGCGGGCGGGGGCCTGGCCTTTGACCACGGGGAGATTATCGCCGCAGCCATGGACAAAATCGGATTACTATGAGGGGGTAAACCCATGTATAAAATTGTTAAGAAAAAATCGCTGAACCCGACAGTGACCTTGATGGAGATTGAGGCGCCCTTTGTGGCGGCCAAGGCACAGCCCGGCCAGTTCATCATCCTGCGGGTGGATGAAAACGGCGAGAGGATCCCGCTGACGGTTGCGGGATACGACCGGGAGAAGGGCACCGTTACCATCATCGTCCAGACCGTGGGCGCCACCACCGAGAAGCTCAGCCACAAGCAGCAGGGCGACAGCCTCCAGGACTTTGCCGGGCCGCTTGGCGTGGCAACGGAGGTGGACAACCTGCACAAGGTCTGCGTCGTCGGCGGCGGCGTGGGCTGCGCCATCGCCCTGCCCATCGCGCAGAAACTGCATGCCATGGGGTGTGAGGTGACCTCCATCATCGGCTTCCGTTCCAAGGACCTGCTGATTCTGGAGGAGGAGTTTCAGGCGGCCTCCAAGGAGCTTCATGTCATGACGGATGACGGCTCCTACGGCAGGAAGGGCAACGTGTGCGTGCCCCTGCAGGAGCTGTTGGACAAGGGCGAGCAGTTTGACGAGGTGATCGCCATCGGCCCGCTGATTATGATGAAGTTTGTGGTGGAGACGGTGCGGCCCACCGGCATCCCCTGCAAGGTGTCCATGAACCCCATCATGATTGACGGCACCGGCATGTGCGGCGGCTGCCGGCTGACCTTAAACCGCAATGGGGAAAAGGTGACCAAGTTTGCCTGCGTGGACGGGCCTGATTTCGACGGATATGAGGTGGACTTTGACGAGGCCATGTCCCGCTCTGCCATGTACCGGGATTTTGAACGCCATGCGTATGAGGAAACCTGCAACCGGTTCCGAAAGGAGAGCGGTAAGAATGCCTAACATCAACGTGATCCCCCAAAAAGAACCCCATGCCCTCCCAGGCGCCGGAGGTTCGCGCACACAATTTCCTGGAGGTGGCCACAGGCTACACCGAGGAGATGGCCATTGACGAGGCCCTGCGCTGCCTGTCCTGCAAAAACATGCCCTGTGTGGCCGGCTGCCCGGTCAACATCCACATCCCGGAGTTTATTGCAAAAATAAAAAGAAGGGGGATTTTGAGGGGGCCTATCAGGTCATCAGCGTCTCCTCCAGCCTTCCCGCCGTCTGTGGCCGCGTGTGCCCGCAGGAATAGCAGTGCGAGTGCAAATGCGTCAGAGGTATTAAGGGCGAGCCGGTGGGCATCGGCCGTCTGGAGCGGTTTGTGGCCGACTGGCACAATGCCCACAGCACCAGAAGCCGGTAACGGCGCCCTCCAACGGCCACAAGGTCGCGGTGGTGGGCTCCGGCCCGTCCGGCCTGACCTGTGCAGGCGACCTTGCCAAGAAGGGATACAAGGTCACCGTGTTTGAGGCGCTGCACACCGCGGGCGGCGTGCTCGTGTACGGCATCCCGGAATTCCGCCTGCCCAAGTCCATTGTTCAGAAGGAGGTTGACAACCTCACCGCCATGGGTGTGGACATCGAGACCAACATGATTATCGGCAAGACCCTGACCATTGACGAGCTGTTTGACAAGGGCTATGAAGCGGTGTTCATCGGTTCCGGAGCAGGACTGCCCAACTTTATGAATATCCCCGGCGAATCGCTGAAGGGCGTCTACTCCGCCAACGAGTTTTTAACAAGAAGCAACCTGATGAAGGCCTACGAGGAGGACCCGGTCACCCCCATTATGAAGGGCGGCAAGGTGGCCGTTGTGGGCGGCGGCAATGTGGCCATGGACGCGGCCAGAACCGCCCTGCGCCTCGGCGCTGAAAAGGTGTACATTGTCTACCGCCGCTCCATGGAGGAGCTCCCCGCCAGAAAAGAGGAGGTGGAGCACGCCATGGAGGAGGGCATCGACTTCCGGCTGCTGAACAACCCGGTAGAGATTTTGGGGTACGAAAACCCGGAGGACAAGCGCGACCCGAAAAACGGCTTTGTCACCGGTATGAAATGTATCAAAATGGAACTGGGCGAGCCGGATGAGAACGGCCGCCGCCGCCCGGTGGAGATCCCCGGCAGTGAATTTGTCCTGGACGTGGACACTGTGGTCATGGCCATCGGCACCTCCCCCAACCCGCTGATTAAGTCCACCACCAAGGGACTGGAGGTCAACCGCAGGGGCGGCATTATCGTGGAGGAGGAGACCGGCGCCACCACGAGAGAAGGCGTGTATGCGGGCGGCGACGCCGTCACCGGCGCGGCCACCGTTATTTCCGCCATGGGGGCCGGCAAGCTGGCCGCAAAGGCAATTGACGACTACCTGAACGGGAAAAAGGAACAATAAAAAAAAACGGCCGCACCGTTTTTCGGTGCGGCCGTTCTTTTTTTATTTCATCAGGTTAAGAAAAATTTCCGTCAGCTGGGGTTGTGTCATGCCGCCGGGGGTGTTGCCGATGTACCTGGCCCCCATGGCCGCCTGCACCAGTTCCGGAACCTGATCCGGCGTCCCGCCGAGCTCCTCCAGGGTGCGCGGGCAGCCCACGCTGTCAAGCAGCGCCTCAATACGGGACGTCAGCGCGGCCGCGTCGGGAAGATCGCAGTAACGGCACAGGTTTGCCACGCGTTCCGGCCGGTGGATGGCCGCCAGACGGACGGTCTCCGGCAGGAAGATGGCGCAGGCAAAGCCGTGCTCCAGATGGTAGTGGGTGGTAACGGGATAGCCCGCCGCATGGCCGAGGCAGATTTCCGCCTGGGAGGATGCATGGCTGGCCACCAGGGAGGCAATGCACATCTGCTCCCTGGCGTAGGTATCCCCTCCGTTCTTCACGACCTGTTCCAGGTTGTCCAGCACCAGCCGGATGGCAACCAGCGCCATGCCGTCGCTCTGCGGGTGTCCACCTGCCCCAAATAGCTTTCCATGGCGTGGGTCAGCGCATCCAGCCCGGTGGCCGCCGTCCCCCGCGGAGGAACGGAGTAGGTCAGCTCCGGATCCACGATGGCCAGCACAGGATAGAAAAAGGGCGTCACAATACCGGTTTTCAGCGCACCGTTCTGGAAGGCAAAAACCCCGGCAAAGGTCACTTCACTGCCGGTTCCCGCTGTGGTAGGAATGCAGATGATAGGCAGTCCCGGCTTTTGGAAGGTGCGGGTCCCGCCGCGGCGGTAGTCGTCCAGCTCGCCGCCGTTTGTGGCAATACACGCAGCACCCTTCGCCACATCCATGGGGCTTCCGCCGCCAAAACCGATGACCGCGCTGGCCCCAAACTCCACCGCCAGCTTTGCCGCCCGGTTGACGGAGCAATCGGACGGGTTGGGCTCGACATCGGAAAAGACTGCAATCTCACGCCCGGGCAGCAGCGCCCGCAGTTTGTCCACAAAGCCAAGCTTTTCCATGGTAGCGTCCGTCACCACAAGAATTTTTCCGGAAGGAAGGTGCTCCGGCAGCTCCTTCAGCCGCCCTGCCCCGAACAGCACCCGTGTGGGGGAATAGAAATTAAAATTCATGGTTTACACAACCCCTTTCTGCCGGATTGGCCGCAGCCGCCCTCCGGTCTTATAATCATATTATAACATATTATAACGCGAAGCGGAGCCGCGGGAAAGGAGATTCTGTACGGTAAGGGGAAAAACTAAGAACGGGGCTGTATCTGGCGGGCGCTGCGTCTGTCGATGTCCAGCACAATCCGGCCCACAAACAAAAGCATCAGCACCTCCAGCGGAAGAATCAGCAGGTTTTTGCCGATTCGCAGCGGCAGGGTGGCCAGCTGGAAGCTCTGCCCGTAGTACAGGTACAGCCACACGCTGTTCAGGCCGATGTTTAACACGGTGTTAATCACCAGTTTGGCGGCAAGCGCCCGGTACCAGCGCAGCGGTTTTTGTACAGCGCCACGCCCCAGATGAGGCCCGCCAGCACCGCCGTCAGGGTGAAGCCAGGGAAATAGGCCCCGCCGCCGTTGTTGACAAGCCAACCCAACAGGTCGGTGGCGGCGCCTGCCGTCATCGCTACCACCGGGCCGAACAGCATCCCCACCATGGCGCTGGTCAGGAAACCAAAGCCAATCCGCAGCTGCGGCGTCAGCTGGATGCGGATGTTCAGCAGATCCAGTGTGATATTGATGGCAATAAGCACGGCGGTAACAGCCAGTGCCCGGGGGAGCGGAATTCCTCTGCGGAGCAGACAAACTGCTCCTTCAAATTTTTCATAAAATACCTCCTTCTGTGCCGGATGCCGCACAAAAGGAGGTGAAATTTTGAGAACGTGCCCCGGTGTATGCAGGGGCGCGCCTCTGCCTGCACACACTTCGTTTATGCAGCAGCGGGATGCAAAATCCACACCGCGAAACAGGGTTTCTTCGTCCGGTCCGCAACTCCCCGTCGGACCGACACTTGACGCGTGGATTTTTACTCTGCACTGTCTATTATAGGCCATTTCCCGCTGGAAAACAAGGGAGGAAATATTCCGGGCCGCTATTGCCCCGCCACGGTCATGCGCAGCACGGTTTTCAGCCTGTCCGGCGCACAGCGGCGGGGATCCGAAAGGTAAATTTCATGGTGCCACAGCGGATCCCTGCGCTGAAGTCCGTGCTCCTCTAAAAAGCGCAGCAACCGGGAAAAACTGCGCGCCTCCTCCGCATAGGGACCGGTATGCAGTAGCTGGACGCACAGCCCCTCCTTTCGTGTTTCAAGGCGCACCCGCTCCACCGGTAGTTCCGGATGCTTCCGGCGCACCTGCTGTGCAGCCTGCTCCAGAACGTCAGGGGTGACGAACGCCGGCTGTGCCAGAAGTGAGCACCATTTCCAGCGCGCCCGCGGCGTGGACAGGCCCTCTTCCAACTGCCACAGACCCTCCAGCGGCGGCATGACATACGGATGATACCCCTCCGGCGCCTGCCCGGAAAGCCGGCCCATTTTGATGGACCATGCAAGGGCGTACAGCGCCCCGACGCCCTGCTGATAAACCTGGTCCTCCGGAGCGCCTGTCCCGTCCAGTGTAAGGAAGCGCAGGGCGGGCACCTGCACAAGCGCAGGCGTGCTCCCCGGCCGGTACAGCGCCCGGTACGTCTTTTTTTAAAATCAAACTTGTCCATCAGAATCCCCCTTTACAGGTAGTATAGAAAGCTCTGCTGTACCGGGAGGTGCGCGCCGCGGTAGGCGGCGTTGATGTCCTGCATACGGTACAGCAGCCCGTACCGGTCGCACTCCTGCCGGAACAGGGCGTACAGCTGCTTTGCACGGGGGCTCTGGCAGCTGTAGCGGTCCCCATACCGCTGCCGGTACCGGGCAGACAACCCCTGCCCGGGGAACTGCTGCTCCAGCTTGCGGTAGTACCAGTCCCGCTGGTTCTGACGCAGTGTCATGCCGAACAGCGCGTACACGAACTTTGCCCCACAGTCCGCCGCGGCACGGACAATGCCGCGCACATTGTCCTCCGTATCCTCCAAAAACGGCAGAACCGGGGTCATCAGCACGCCGGTAAATATGCCCGCTTTTGCCAGCGCCTCCACCGCAGCGAACCGGGCGCTGGAAACACTGACATGGGGCTCAATCTTCCTGCACAGCGCATCGTCACAGGTGGTGATGGTCAGCTTGCACAGCATAGGCGCCCTTTCGCCGATCTGCCGGAACAGATCGATGTCCCGGACGACAAGGCTGCTCTTGGTCGTGACGGCCATACCGAAGCCGTACCGGGCAATCAGCTCCGCCGCGCCCCGAGACAGGCACAGCTCCCGCTCGAAGGGGTTGTACGGGTCGCTCATCGCGCCGGTGGCGATGACGCCGTGCAGCCGCTTGCTTCGCAGCTCCTTTTCCAGGATGGGCAGGGCGTCCTTTTGCAGCGGACACGGTCGAAATCCTCCACCTGGTAACAGGCGCTGCGGCTGTCGCAGTAGAGGCAGCCGTGGTAGCAGCCCCGGTACAGGTTCATCGTGTAGTCGTAGCCGAACCACGCGCTGCTTTTTGTTCTGGACAGCATGGTTTTGCCGGAACCTGCTCAAGTTCCACTTGTATTTCCCTCCCCTGTTGTATTAGGCCGGCTTTTCTTCCGTGCCTTCGCTTCGGGCATAGTCCCCCTCTTCTACCGTGAGGCGGCCGGGAAAAGCCCTGCCGCGGCTTCGGACCGGGTCTCCCCAGCGGCACGGTCCGTGCCCCGATGGGATAGGGACAGTATAAACGGGATAATAGGACATCAGTGTGTCATATTATCCCGCTTGGCGTATCGTTTTGCGATTTTTTTGCTGCGTCCGCCAGTGCGGCGCGCAGGGGCGCAGGCCCCAGCACCTGCAGCCCCGGCCCGAAGCCCAGCAGGTAGCCCACTGTCCAGTCGTCCTGGGGGTACCGGGTTCGGACCAGCAGGCTGCCGTCCGGCCGGGCGGTAATCTCCCTTTCCGGAAATTCATCGTACACCCGGAAAGCCAGCTGCGGGGAAAACAGCAGCGTTACCTCCGTAAGTGCAAAGGACTGTTGAAAAGCGGCGTCCATATCCGCAGGCACATCCCTGCGGGGTGGGAATTCCTCCTCGCACAGCTGCACGTCCCGCATTCTTCCCACCTTAAAGCAGCGGTAGCCCTGCCGGGAAAGGCAGTACGCCTGCAGGTACCAGGCGCTGTTTTTAAAGCAGAGGCGTACCGGCTGGACCCTGCGGCGGGACTGGCCCCGCCGGAGGAGAAGTAGCGGAAGGACACCACCCGGTGCGACAGGATGCCGGTTTTCAGCAGCTGAAACTTGTCCCGATCCACCGGGCCGGAGCCCCAGCGGGAGAAATCCACATCGATCCAGTCCTCCGGCTTCCTCTGGAACAGGGCCGCCAGTGCCTGCAGCGTGTCCTGTTCGTCCTGCGCACCGGTCTGCTTCAGCGACTGCAAAGCGAACAGGATGTCGTCCTGCTGCTGACGGGTCAGCGCCGTCCGGTCCAGCACAAAACCGGGCAGCAGCCGGAGGCCGCCGCCGCGGCCCCTGTCCCCGTAAACGGGCACGCCCGCCGCACTGAGCAGGTCGATGTCCCGGTAGATGGTGCGCGGCGACACCTCAAAGCGCTCCGCCAGTTCCCGCGCGGTTACCTGCCGCCCGCCCAGCAGCAGATACAGGATTTGAAACAGCCTGTCTGTCTGCATATGCTTCTCCCTCTCCGCACGTCGGCCGTTTTCCCCAAAACTGTGCCGTGCATGCAAAAACAGCGGGCCGATGCTGCCCACCGGCCCGCTGTCATACGGTTTATTCGCTGTACAGCAGGCTGTCAATTCCGGCCTGCTTTAAAATGTTTTCCAGCTCCGTGTCGCCGGAATCCAACTGGACCATCAGCTTTCCGGTAAAGCCCTGCGTGCTGGCGTTTTCCTGCAGCAGCTGCACCAGCCGGGTCAGGCCCGCCGCACGGTCCGTGGACAGGTCGATCACTTCGCCGTTTACGGCATAGCGGGTTTGCAGCGCCTCCTGTGTCATGGTAAGCAGGATGTAGTCCGCATCCAGCTTAAAGGGGGCAGAGCCATACTGGTCCGCCTGCTGGCCAAGACCCGCCAGCACCGGAAGAGAGACAATCAGCTGGCAGTCCTTCCCCTGCAGGGCGCTTTTCAACGTCTGGGAGCAGGCATACAGCGCGTCGGACTTATCCCCGCCGGTGTTGCCCGGATAGTAGGCGTAGTGCAGGCCCACCCCGTCAGGGAACTGCAGGTGATCCACCAGCACCGCTTCAAAGCCCAGATCCGCCAGCTCCCCCACGAGGGAGGCGATATAGCTGTTTGCCCGCTGGCTGTAGGGGTTGAGCCACGGCTTGCCGCCCTGGTTGGCATAGTTGTCCAGCCAGGTGGTCTCGGTGGCCACACCGCCGCTTTGATACTTGACACAGGCGTCGGTCATTTTTCTTGCCCCCTGCGGGTCGAGGAACGCACTCAGCCCTGCTATGGGCATGACGCCGCCCGCGCTGAGCGTTCCGGCGGCCCCCGACAGGCTGACGGCGCCCTCCGCCACGGCTGCCGCCGCCTGCGCCTCCTGTGAGGCGGTGGCGTAAAGAACCATGCCGTCCTCCCCTTTTACGGTGAACAGCGCAGCGGTCCGCCCCTGTCCCGCCAGGGTGGAGGCCAGCCCGGCCGGGTCGGAGGCAAGCGCGCTAAGACTGCCTGTGCCGATGCTGGTAAGGGAGCCCGTCTGCTGCTGCGGCTCCGAGGAGGAGCTGCTGTCCGACACCGACTGGCTGCCCGAGGAAGTTTCCGACGGCGCAGGTGCAAAATTGCCGCTGAAAAAGTCGATGACCACCGGCGCGATGCTGTAGCCTGCAAAGGCCACCAGCAGGCAAATCACCGCCACACATACCCATTTGATAATGCTGGCGCGCCGGGGACTGCGGCTGTAAATTTTCTGGTTCCGTTTGATTTTGTACTTTTTCGCCAAGGGTATTTCTCCTTTCCGCTAGAACAGGATGGAGCTGCCGATAAAGCCGTAAATGGCAAGGCTGATGATGCCGATGTAGATCATTTCGCTGGGCAGGCCCCGGAAGGGCTCCGGGATGTCCAGCTTTTTCAGCTGTTTTTGGCCGTAATACATGATAATAACCGCCAGCAGGAAGCCCAGCGCCGTGCCAAGGCCGAGGCCCAGTGCAGAGACGGCGGACAGGTTCTCCCTGGTGCCGATGTAGATGCTGCCCAGCACCGTGCAGTTGAACATGGCCGGGCTTAACAGCGGCCGGTAGGTGTTGTAGCTGCTTTTGAAAAAGGAGCCCCATACGACGCAGGTCAGCGCATAGACAACCAGCATCACGCCCACAAAGGCGAGGGGTTTGCCAAAGGAGGGATGGGGAACCACTGGTTCAGCGCCGTCAGCGCCCAGGCCACCAGAGAGGAAACGGTGGTCATCCCGGTCAGAATGCCGCAGAACGGCAGGATGGTGGCGGGATGCTCAATTAAGCGGATAAGCCGCCCGATTCCCAGCGCCCTTGCAAACAGGGTGTTTTCAAACAGCAGCACCAGCAAGGAAGGTGTTTGTGAATTCAAGTAAAAGGGTCATTGGTTATTCACCGGCCTTTCCTGCCCTGCGGAGGGTTCTGCCTGCAGGGGTGCTGTATCTGTCTGTTCTTCCACGGCACCCTCCGGGGCGGCGGACGTCTCCTCCGCTGCGTCCGGCTGTTCCATATCAAGGCTGTCGTCCACCCATTTCTCCGTATAAATCTGCTCATGCCGGTCAAGCAGCTCGTTTTCGCGGATGACGGCGGCAACTTTCTTTGCCGCCGCGCCAAGCATCCCGATAATGATAAAGCCCATATACGGGTAGGCGGCGGACGGGACGGTCAACAGCGTGGGCGCAGGCAGGCCGAAAATGGTTCCGGCGCCAAGCCACTCCCGCACGATGCCAACCAGCAGGGTGCACAGAAAGAAACCGAGAATATTCTGGACAATGTGAAGGAAGCCCTTACGGTAGCCCCGCTCTGCCAGGGCATGGGGCACCTTCATCACCACAATGGAACTGACGCACAGCAGCGGCAGATAAATGCCAAGGGACACGCTTTGCAGCGGCAGGAAGGTATCCACCACATAGCCCACCGGGATGAACGCCGCGGCGGACACAAAAGCGGCCAGCCCCTTTTGCACCGGGACGCGGAACAGCATCCCGCCCATGGCGCACATGCCGCTGAGAAACAGCATAAGGAACGCAGCGGCCAGCCCCAAAATCAGGCCGTTTGCCGCAGTGGTGGCGCCCACCACCACCGGGGTGATGGACAGGCCGCCGATGAACACCGGATTTTCGCTGAACTGTTCCAGCGTCCACTCCTTCAACGCGTGCAGCGCCTTGCCGGGTTTGGAGGCCCTGCTACTCATGGGCGGCCACCTCCCTTCTGTTTGCAAGCTGCCGCCGGACGTGCCGGACCAGTGCCTCCAGGCAGGGCAGCAACGCCTGGCAAATCAGCAGCGCAAAGCAGAACCCCTCCTCAAACGCACCGTTGTAGCGGAACAGCATTGCCGCAGGACCCAGCAGCAACGCATACAGGTACCGCACGCTGCGGGCCTTTGGCAGCACAACCGGGTCACACAGCAGAAACAGCCCGCCGAACAGGATACAGCCGGAACTCATCTCATACACAACGGACAGGAACGGGCCCGCCGCGCTGCGTGGGAACAGCAGGGCAAACAGTGCGGCCGAAGCAAAATAGATGCACACGGTGGGCACATCCACACAGCGCCGCACAGCAAGGTACAGGAACACGGTCAGCAGGACCACCACACAGGTGGTGCCCAGCGCCCCGGATTGTTGCCGATGAACATATCAAATATCCCAAAGGAGGGAATGCCCCCCAATTTTAGGGCCCCTGCCGCGCTGGTGGCGGGGGGAAGCTGTCCGCCCCCACAGCCAGCTGCTGAAGCGGCGTGGTGTAGGCGAAAACCTGAGAAGGAAAGCTCAGCGTTAAAAACGCCATGCCCGCCGCGGCAGGCGTAAAAAGGCGTAGCTGTAGGCGCCGCCGAAGGGGTATTTCGCCACCAGCAGCGCAAAGGCCACCCCATGGGGCCCAGCCAGTAGGGCGCCGTGGGCGGCAGCATCATGGTGATGATAAGCGCGGTGGCAAGGCCGGACGGCTCCCACCGGCCGCGGTGCTTCATGAAGAACTGCAGGACAATCAGATCCAGCAGGGCTGCCGCCGCGCAGTTGATAAGCGCAAGGTACAGCACCCGGATCCCGTAGAAATAGAATCCGACGATCATCAGCGGGATGCAGCACAGCATCACGTCGTACCGATACCGGTCGCACTGCTTACGCAGGCCTCTGTTCATATCGGACCCTCCTTTTTCCAACAACATTGGTACGGGCTTACAGCGCCGCGTCCGCCGCCGCGCGCAGCCCGGCCACCGCTTTCACACGGTCGTCTGCCAGGAACAGGGAGGAGCCGGCTACCAGCAGATTGGCGCCCGCCTTCGCCACCAGCGGGGCGTTGCTTTCGCCGATGCCGCCGTCCACCTCAATATACAGCGTTTTGCCGATCCGGTCTGCCTCTGCCTTGATTTTTTCAATTTTGGGCAGCATGTCCGCCATGAACTTCTGTCCGCCGAAACCGGGCTCCACGGTCATCACCAGCACCAGGTCCAGCTGCGGCAGGAAGGGGAACACCGCCTCTGCCGGGGTGGCGGGCTTGATGCTGAGCCCTGCCTTCATCCCCTTCTCTTTGATAACGGCAATGGTGGCTGCCGTGTCGCTGTCCGCCTCCAGATGGAAGGTGAGGATGTCGCTGCCTGCGGCGGCGAAGTCATCCACATACCGCAGCGGATCGCTGATCATCAGGTGCACGTCAAACACCATGTCGTTCGCCTTGCGCAGGCATTTGATAACCGGCGCGCCCAGCGAGATGTTGGGCACAAAATGGCCGTCCATTACGTCGATGTGCAGCATATCCGCCCCGGCCCGCTTCATGGTGTCGCACTCTTCAGCGAGGCGGGAAAAATCACAGGCAAGAATGGAGGGGGGAAATTTCAGTCATGATACAAGACTCCCATCTATCATTTGTAGTTTCTTTTATAAGTATGTATTATTGTAGGTTATTTCACGAAAAAAAGCAAGACAAGCCCGCTGCCGCTCCCATTATAACACGGTTTTCGGTGCGTTGTGTTAAATGTCCGTGAAGTTTTGTGTGCAAAACGGGACCCGGTGTGGTATGATGAAAGAAAGGAGGGCGAACAAGATGATTGACAGAGTAACCTTGCCCATCGGCTCGCTGCCCCGGCTGGGGCTGGGCTGCATGCGGCTGCCCACGGCGCCGGACGGCACCATTGATGAGGAGAAGGGGCTCGCACTGGTGGACGCCGCCATGGAACGGGGGCTCAACTATTTCGACACGGCGTATCTTTACCACGGGGGCCTGTCCGAGCCGTTTTTGAGAAAGGCCCTGTCCCGCTACAGCCGGGACAGCTACCTGCTGGCGGATAAGCTGCCCCTGTGGGAGTGTGCGGCGCCGGAGGACATGGACCGGATTTTTGAAGAGCAGAAGCAGCGCTGTGGGGTGGAGTGGTTCGATTACTACTTCATCCATTCCCTCGACAGGAACAACTGGGAAAAGGCGCAGCGGTTTGGCGTGCAGGAATGGATACGGCGGCACAAGGCTGCGGGGGACTTTCGGCACATCGGCTTTTCCTTTCACGACACCCCGCAGGTGCTGGGGAAATCCTTGACAGGTTTGACGGCTGGGAATATGTTCAGTTGCAACTGAATTATCTCGACTGGGAGCTGCAGGATGCGAAAACCACCTACAAGATGGTGACGGAGCGGGGCCTTACCGTTTTTGTGATGGAACCTATCCGCGGCAGTTTTTTTGGCAGAGCTTCCCCGTCGGTCAAGCCTGTGTTTGAGGGGTACGAGGGGACTCCTGCCTCCTTCGCGCTGCGCTTTGTGGGCAGCCTGCCCGGCGTGGGTGTGATTCTCAGCGGCATGAACCGGATGGATCAGCTGCTGGAGAATATTGGTACCTTCACAGACTTCCGTCCGCTGTCGGAGACGGAGCGGGTGCTTGCACAGCGGGCGTGCGCCGCCTTCCGGGAGCTGCACGCCATCCCCTGTACCGGCTGCCGGTACTGTGTGGAGCACTGTCCCCAGGGCATTGACATCCCCGGATGCTTTGCCAGCTACAACGACAACAAGCTGATGGACAACGGCTTTGGGCAGAATGTACGGATTGAGTACTTCTTCGGCATCCCGGAGGGGCACCGGGCGGACAGCTGCATCGGCTGCGGCGCCTGTAAGGAGCACTGCCCCAGCACATCGACATCCCGTCGCTGATGCCGCAGGTCCATGCGGCGCTGTTAAAGACACAGGACTGATGCAAAGGAAGGCGGACGGCGCGGCTGCGCCGTCCGCCTCTATCATAAGCGGCCGAGAAAGGTGAGCGTGACGTGTCGAGGGCCTTTTGAGGAGACCATCCCGCTCTCTCTCCGCGCATTTTCCCGCCACTTTCTTTATCCTATGCGGCCGCCCTGTCCGGCGGCAAAACAGGCGGCGGTGCACCGGGCGGCAAAAGGGCCCGGACGGTGTTAATTGTTTCACAAAATTGTGCACTTTTGCCGAAAGAGGGGCGCAAAACATTTTGTTGTGGTGTCCTCCGGCTTGTGCTAAAATAATGGTGGACTTTGCGGCCGGAGGGCACCTTCGGCCAAGAGAAAGGAGTTATCATTCATGCAAAATTTTGTATTTACGAACCCCACAACAATTGTTTTCGGCAAAGGACAGGAGGGACAGGTCGGCGCCCTGTGCAGCGAGCTTGGCTCCCGCGTGCTGATTCTGCACTATGGCGGAACATTTTTACAGGACATCGGCCTGTACGACGGGATGATGGCCTCCTTTAAGGAGGCGGGCCTGTTCACGATGGAGCTGGGCGGCGTTGTCAGCAACCCCCAGCTGGACCTGGTGGAAGAGGGATCCGGCTGTGCCGGGAAAACAACATCGACTGCCTGCTGGCAGTGGGCGGCGGCTCCGTCATTGACACGGCCAAGTCCATTGCCGCCGGCATGAGCGTGGAGGGCGACATCTGGGACTACTACACCGGGGCGAAAAAGTCCGAGGACCGCTATAAAAAGGCGCTGCCCATCGGCGTTATTCTGACCATTGCCGCCGCCGGAAGCGAGTCCTCCCCCGCTGCGGTGCTGTCCAAGGGGCATGAGAAGCTGATGATCAGCTCCCCAACCTCATCCCGAAATTTGCCATCCTCAACCCCGAGTTTACCTATGGCCTGCCCACCTACCAGACGGCTGCCGGCGGCGCGGACATCATCTCCCACCTGCTGGAGCGCTACTTCACGCAGGAGAAACATGTGGATTTGACCGACCGGCTGCTGGAGGGCGCCATCAAAACCATGATGTACATCCTGCCCCGGGTGCTGAAGGACCCGAAAAACTACGATTACCGCGCAGAGATGATGTGGTGCGGCACTATCGCCCACAACGGCATCCTCGGCTGCGGCCGGATTGAGGACTGGGCCAGCCACAACATCGAGCATGAGCTGAGCGGCGCGTACAACATCACCCACGGCGCCGGCATGGCCATCATATTCCCGGCGTGGATGAAGTACTGCTATAAGGAGAATCCCGCCCGCTTTGTCCAGTTTGCCACCCGCGTCATGGACGTTTCCATCGCCTATGACAATGAGGAGGAGCTGATTCTGGAAGGAATCAAGCGGTTTGAGGACTTCCTCGTGTCCGTGGGCATGCCGGTCCGCTTAAGCGACGCAGGCATTACGGACGACAGCAAGTTTGACGAGATGGCGCACCGCTCCATGCTGGGTGGAGAGTGCATGGGCTACTTCAAAAAGCTGTATGAAAAGGATGCCAGAAACATCCTGGAACTGGCAAAATAAGCACAGAAAAAACTGCCTCCTTTTTTTTAAAAAGGAGGCAGTTTTTCTATATCATTCTAAGTCGTCATATGATATAATGAAGAGGATCCAGTCGCGTGCGGTCCTGCGACAGGGGAAAAGAAAGGTGATGATCGGTTTGAGCCGGGCAGAGGGAAAAAACAAGCTGATGCTGTTCATGGCGGCGTACTTTACGATGCACATGTGCATCAGCTGCCAGTACAACTACATGTCCCTGTTTTTTGAAAGCCATGGGATGACGGATGTGCAGATTGGCATCCTGATGGGGGTGGGGCCGCTGGCCGCCACCATCGGCCAGTACACCTGGGCCAACGTGGCGGATAAAGCGAGCTCCATTAACAAGGTGCTGCTTTCTGTTATGTCGGTGGCGGCGCTGACGCTGGTGCCCTATTTTGTGCTGACGGGCTTCCCGGTATACCTTGTCACCATCATTGTCTACAACTTCTTTGTGTCCGCAGCCACCCCGTTGTATGACACCATGTGCCTGTACTACGCTGCGGAGAAGCACTACGCCTTTGGGCACATGCGCATGGTGGGCAGCCTCGGCTACCTGCTGTGCATGATTTCCTCGGGAATCTTGGTGGCTTACTATGTGGGCGTCATCTTCGTCATCCAGGCGGTCGCTTTCGCGCTGTTCCTGTTTTTCCTGTCCCGGCTGCCGAAAATAAAATGCCAAGGCTGAAAAAGGCCGCCTTCAACCCCATGGTGATGTTGAGAAAGCCATCTGTGGCGGCTATTTCCGGCGTGCTGCTGGCGCTGCATTTCGGCTACGGGCTGAACAACGCGTTTTTTACTCCTTATTTTGTGACGGAACTGGGTGCGCCCAGCTACTTCATCAGCATCGGCGCGGTGTTGTCCATTGCCATTGAAGTGACCTACTTCACCTTCTTTGACCGGCTGGTACAGCGGGTTCCCTTTAAGGTCCTGTTTGCTATTGCGGCCAGCCTGTCAGCAGTGCGGTGGCTTATCTGCGGGGTGACGCAAAACATCTATGTGCTGATGGTGTCCTTTGCGTTTGAGGGGATTACCAGTGTGGGCCCCATCTATCTGTCCGTTTACTACTTTAAACGGGTCGCCCCGCCCGAAGGGAAGACCAGCGCGCAGACGCTGGTGCACATCATTACCTTCGGCATTGGGAAATGCCTGGGATCCTTTGTGGGCCCGCACCTGACGGCGGCCCTCGGCGGAATTTGCAGACCACTTACGCGGTACTGTGCGCCAGCGTTGCGACAGCGGTGGTTATTTTCACCCTGCTTCCGGTAAAATTCCAGCAGCAGGACAACAGCACCGCCGGTGTGGTCATTGAATAAAAAGCCGTATGAAAACAAAGGCTGCCGCCTGTGAAAGGGCGGCAGTTTCCCCTGTCTGAGGCCGCCGGCCGGGCAGGGCGCGGCAGAAAGGAGACGGTTGTTTGGTCCGGACGGAAACAAAAACAAACTGCACCGGTTTATGGCGGCGTATTTTACGATGCACATGTGTATCAGCTGCCAGTACGGCTATATGCCCCTGTTTTTTTGAAAGCCATGGCATGGACAGCATGCAGATTGGCATCCTCATGGGGTGGGGCCGCTGATATCCATTCTGGGCCAGTACACCTGGGCCAACATGGCGGACAAGTGCAGTTCCATCAACAAGGTGCTGCTGTGCGTTATCTCCGTGGCGGCGCTGACCATTGTGCCCTACTTTGTTTTCACAGGCTTCCCGGTGTACCTTGCAACCATTATCCTCTACAATTTCTTTGTGTCCGCGGCCAACCCCTGTACGACACCATGTGCCTGTACTACGCGTCGCAGAACCATTACGCCTTTGGGCACATGCGCATGCTGGGCAGCCTCGGCTACCTGCTGACGATGATTGTGTCGGGCATTCTGGTGGCGTATTACGTGGGCGCCATCTTTGTCATTCAGGCGGTCGCTTTCGCGCTGTTCCTGTTTTTCCTGTCCCGGCTGCCGAAAATAAAAATGCCCAAGTTAAAAAAAGCAGCCTTCAACCCCATGGTCATGCTGAAAAAAGCCGTCGGTGGCGCTGATTGCGGCGGTGCTGTTGGTCCTGTACTTCGGCTACGGGCTGAACACCGCGTTCTTTTCCACCTACCTTGTGACGGAGCTGGGCGCGCCCAGCTATTTTATCAGCATCGGCGCGGTGCTGTCCATCGCCATTGAGGTGGTCTACTTTACGTTTTTCGACCGGCTGGTGGAGCGGTTCCCCTTCAAGGCGCTGTTTGCCATCGCAGCCAGCCTGTCGGCCATACGGTGGCTTATCTGCTGCAGCACAAAGGGACACGGGGTGCTGATGCTGTCCTTCGCCTTTGGGGATCACCTCCGTGGGGCCCATTTACCTGTCCATCTATTACTTTAAACGGGTGGCCCCGCCCGAGGGGAAAACCAGTGCGCAGTCCCTTGTGCACATCATTACCTCCGGCTGCGGGAAGTGCCTGGGCTCCCTCATCGGGCCGCATCTGACAGCGGCCCTCGGCGGGAATTTGCAGACCACCTATGCGGTGCTGTGCGTCAGCGTGACGGCGGCAGTGGTGCTGTTTATCCTGCTGCCGGTGAAGTTCCAGCAACAGGACAACAGCACCGCCGGCGTGGTGATTGAATAAAAAGCAAAAAAGGGGACGGGCTGTTCCGGCAGCCCGTCCCCTTTCTTTGTTGTGCAACCGCCCCGGCCGGGGCGGCATTAAACCCGAAGCCCTTTTAAAAACGCAATGAACTGCCCGGCGGTTGTAAGGTCGTCCGGCACTTCAAAAAAACTGCTCCGGTTCGGCAATATCCTGCAGGTAGTGCGCATCCGAGTTTTGTACAATCACCTTGTCGCCCAGCTCCGGATTGGTCGTCAGCAGCTGGGGCAGGCGGCTTTTATCCCGCAGTTCCGCCATGGTGAAGCCGCAGCTGTCCGGAATGACGCCGAGGCTGACAAGGATGCTGAAGGAATCCCGGTCCACATGCGCCGGGAAGCAGAAGCCGCCGTACTGTGCCACCACGGCAGGCAGCTCATCCACCGACAGCGCCGCGCCGGTCAGCAGCAGAAGCGGCTCAGTCCCAATCTCCTGGTCCTGACTGTCGAAAATGCTCTGCCTGCCGAAGGCGCGCTCGTCGTTGCAGATGGGCGGCAGTTTTTCGTGCAGCATCCGGGAGAAGCGCAGCGCCGCGTCCACGTCCGGGAACAGGCACACCACATGGATTTCCTCCTCGGTGCACACCTCGCACCCGGGGATGAACAGCAGGTGGGTGCCCTCGGCGGCGGCCTGGACGGCGGGGCAGTTCTCCGCCGTGTTGTGGTCGCACACTGCAATGACATCCAGCCCGTTTAAACGCGCCATGCCCACAATGTTGCAGGGGTCATGTCCATGTCGCCGCAGGGAGACAGGCAGGAGTGGATGTGCAGGTCGTAATACAGCCGCTTCATGACAGCGCCTTGTCAATCCGTTTTGCGGCCTCAAAAATGGGCAGCGGGGTGCGTAAAACCGGGATGTCCTGCTCCCGGGCTTTGACCACTGCGTCCGCATCCACGTCCAGCCCCTCCGCCACAATGATGCAGGCGGTGTCGGCAAGGGCGCTGACGGCGACGGCGTTGACCCCGCCCATAATGGTGACCCATGCGCAGTCCGCAGGGGCCCGGCCCATCACCTGGCTGAGCATGTCGCAGCAGTACACCCCCGTCACCTCCCGCTGGTCGTCGCCCTTTACCACGACGGTGCCCTCAATCAGCGCGGGAATCTCTTTTTACAGTCATGGCCTATCAGCCTCCTCTATGTTGCATCGTTACCCGGCTTTTCCGGTGTGCGGAAGGGCGGCGGCAGGTAGGTGCCCTCCCCTGTGCTTTTCAGCTGGTCACGGTATTTGAATACGCAGTCGCTTTCCGTGGCGAAGCCCGTCACCACGTCCTCCGCAAAGGCGCGGCAGGACGGCGCCCCGCAGGAACCGCAGTCAAGGCCCGGCAGGGTGGCAAGGAAACTGCTCACGCTGCGCATAATCTCCATGGACTTGCGGATGTCGTTATCGAACTGCATAATGGGCATGGGTTCCAGTTCGTTCTGGAAGCCCATATCCTCCGGGATGGAGTCCCCAGCCGGTTGCAGGCCACCGGCAGGTACTTGCGCAGCTTTTTAAGGCGGGTGCGGGCGATATACGGATTCTCCACCGTCAGCACCCCGCCCACGCAGCCTGCGGCGCAGGCGTTCAGCTCGATAAAATCAAGCTCGCCCAGCTTCTCATCCTCCAGATCCTCCAGCACTTTAATGACGTTTTCAATGCCGTCCGCTGCAAGGTAGCTCTCCTTCAGCAGGGCGGCGGCCTCCTGCCGGAGCTGCCCCAGCCCACGCCGATCCGGCCGGAGTCGTTTAATCCGTCGTCGCTGTCGTCCTGCGGCCGCATGACGGCAAGCAGCTTGGGATAGACCTCCTTAATGGCCACCACCGCGTCAATGGCGGACGTTTCCATCACCAGCGGCATTCTGGCCGCCGTGCGCTTAGCCGGGCAGGGGGATGAAAATCACCCCGATTTTGTCCGCCGAAAGGCCCGTCTTCTCCATGGCGCGCTGCTTGGCAAGCCCGGCGGCCACTTCCACCGGTGCGCGCAGCGGCAGGATGTTTTCAATCAGCTCCGGGAAGCGCACCCGGATAAGCCGGGTCACTGCCGGGCAGGCCGAACTAATCACCGGCCGCTTCAGCTTCCCGGAGGCCATCAGCTTCCGGGTGGCGTCGCTGACCAATTCCGCCGCGCTGGCCACCGGAAACACGTCGTCAAAGCCGATGCTTAAAAGCCCCTCTAAAATAATGTCGATTTCATCCAGGTTGTGGAACTGCCCGTACAGTGCCGGCGCAGGCAGCGCCACGGTGTACTCGTAACGCTCCAGCACGCTCAGCGGATCATACAGTGCAAGCTTTGCGTGGTTGGGGCATACCCGGATGCACTCCCCACAGTCGATGCACCGCTCGGAGATAATGCGCGCCTTGCCGTTGCGCACACGGATAGCCTCCGTCGGACAGCGTTTAATACAGTTGATGCAGCCCTTGCACTTATCCTTATCAAGGGCAACGGAATGTACAAAGTTACTCATACCCTAAAACACGCCTCCCCTTTGAAAGGGACTGCCTTTCCCGGGCGGTCAGGACAGGTTTACCGTCATGGTCACGGTGGTCCCAACCCCCACCTTGGTAAACACGTCCATGACGTCCGAATATTTTTTCATATTGGGAAGCCCCATCCCGCGCCGAAGCCGAGGCTGCGCACCTCGTCCGAGGCGGTGGAGTACCCCTCCCGCATGGCAAGCTCCAGGTTTTCAATGCCGGGGCCCTGGTCGGCCAGTACCATGGTGATGGCCTCCGGCGAGATGGTCACATCCGCAACCCCGCCGCCGCCGTGGATGACCATGTTGATCTCCCCTTCATACATGGCGATGGCCACCCGGCGGATAATCTCCCCGGGCACCCCAGCTTCCGCAGGGTCTTTTTCACTGCACTGGAGGCCTCCCCGCGCGGGTGAAATCGTCCCCGGGACGTCGTAATGCAGCTTGATGGTGTCATTCACGGATCCTGATCCCTCCCCTGACAGGCCGGCGGCGTACAGCTTGCCGCAGGCGGTGAACAGGGGCAGCTTGGTTGCCAGCACCACAATGCCGCGCTCCTCCGCCATTTCAATCACAGCAGGGTCGGGCTGCTTGCCCCGGACAAAAACGATGCACACAATGTCCATCATGTCAGCAGTGCGCATGACCTGCGGGTTGATAAGGCCCGTCAGCAGCACCGACTGGTCCTTGACAAAGGCCAGCACGTCGCTCATCATGTCGGAGCCACAGGCTGTCTTTGCATCGTGGTCGAGGTCCGCCTCCCCCGCGAGGACAGTGGCGTCCAGAATTTCTGCAATTTGACGAATTTTCAAAGCTTACCCCTCCTGAAGCCGGGGCCCCGGCGGCGCCGGGGAACGCCCGTTTATAAAATCCATTATACTGTAAAAAAACCTGCGGCGCAATCAGTTTGTAACAAGTGTAAAAATGGAAAGGCATTTTGTGCTAAAACTAGATAAAATTGCAGTTTTCGGCGTTTTACCACTGGCGTTTGGGACGGTTTTCTGATATAATATAAGTCGTTATGTTATGTCAAAAATTAACATAGTTATTTGACCACTAAGGAGGGCAAAAACGAATGGCAAACAAGAAGACCAAACTGCCTTTTAAAGGCACAAAGGAGCAGGAGGAGCAGCTGCGTTCCTTCATCCGCGCGTTGCCGGACAAGGACAGCGCCGTCATCACGGTGCTGCAGAAGGCGCAGGAGATCTACGGATACCTGCCCGAGGAAGTTCAGCTGATCGTCGCGGATGAGCTGGGCGTGTCCCCGGCGGAGGTGTACGGTGTCTCCACCTTCTACTCCCAGTTCTCCCTGAACCCAAAGGGCGAGAACAAAATTTCCGTGTGTCTCGGCACGGCCTGCTACGTCAAGGGGTCCGGCGACATTTTCAACAAGCTGGTTGAAAAGCTGGGCATCCAGGGCGGCGAGTGCACGCCGGACGGGAAGTTCTCTCTGGAGGCATGCCGCTGCATCGGCGCCTGCGGACTGGCGCCCGTCCTGACCGTGAATGACGACGTGTACGGAAGGCTGACCGTGGACGACGTGGATTCCATCCTTGCGAAGTACTAAGCCATTGTTGTAATGAGAGAACTGTCTTTACATATACTGGACGTGGCGCAGAACTCGGTCAAGGCGGGGGCAACGCTGACCACCATTGAACAGACAGTGGACACGGCGGCGCACACCCTGCGCTTTACCATCACGGACAACGGCTGCGGCATGGATGAAACAACGGTGCGTCGTGTCATCGACCCGTTTTTCACCTCCCGTACCACCAGAAAGGTGGGCCTCGGCATCCCGTTTTTTAAAATGGAGGCGGAGAACACGGGGGCAGCTTTTCCATCTCGTCCGTTCCGGGGCAGGGCACCACAGTCAGCGCCCTGTTCCACACCGACCATATCGACTGCCTTCCGGTGGGGATATGGCGGGCACCGTCACGGCGCTTGTGCAGTGCAATCCACAGCTGGATTTTGTGTACCGGCTGTGTGTGGACGGCAGAAGTTTTGTCATGGACACGCGGGAGTTTCGGGAGCAGCTGGAAGGAGTGCCCTTAAACAACCCGGACGTGGTACAGTTTATGAAGGAATTTCTCGAGGAGAACAGTGAGACAATCTATGGAGGTGCATAATGAAAAGTTTAGCGGAACTCAAGGCAATTAAAGAGAAAAAACAAGATGGGTGTCATGCTCCGTGAGGAGCAGGACGGTATCCGCGTTGTGGTCGGCATGGCCACCTGCGGCATTGCCGCCGGTGCGCGCCCGGTCTTGAATGCGTTTACAGAGGAAGTGGCCAAGCGCCGCCTGGAGGGCGTCACCGTGGCCCAGACCGGCTGCATCGGCATCTGCCAGTACGAGCCGGTGGTCGAGGTGTTCGCGCCCGGCAAAGAGAAGGTCACCTATGTGAAAATGACGCCCGAAAAGGTGGCGCGCGTGGTCGCCGACCATCTGGTCAACGGCAACGTCGTAACGGAGTATACCATCGGGGCCATGCAGAAATAACGAGGAGGAGTATTAGAATGTATCGTTCCCATGTACTTGTCTGCGGGGGTACAGGATGTACTTCTTCAGGCAGTGGTGAGATTATCAGCACATTCGAGAGAGAGCTTGCGAAAAACGACCTGGATAAAGAGGTCAAGGTCGTCCGCACCGGCTGCTTCGGCCTGTGCGCACTGGGCCCCATCGTCGTCGTCTACCCCGAGGGCTGCTTTTACAGCCGCGTCAAGGCGGAGGACGTGCCCGAGATCGTGGAGGAGCACCTGTTAAAGGGCCGTATCGTCTCCCGCCTGCTGTATGAGGAGACGGTGGAGGACGACGAGATCCTCTCCTTAAACGAGACGGACTTCTACAAAAAAAGCAGCACCGGGTTGCGCTGCGTAACTGCGGCGTAATCGACCCGGAAAAGATCGAGGAATACATTGCAGTGGACGGCTACGAGGCGCTGGGCAAATGCCTGACCGAGTACACGCCTGAGCAGGTCATCCAGATTGTCAAGGATTCCGGCCTGAGGGGGCGCGGGGGCGCGGGTTTCTCGACCGGAGTAAAATGGAGCTTTGCCGCTGCCAACCAGGCGGATCAGAAATACGTCTGCTGTAACGCCGACGAGGGCGATCCGGGCGCGTTCATGGATCGTTCCATCCTGGAGGGCGACCCCCACAGCCTCCTTGAGGCAATGACCATTGCAGGCTACGCCATCGGGGCCAGCCAGGGCTACATCTATGTCCGTGCAGAGTATCCCATCGCCGTCAAGCGCCTGCAGATTGCCATCGGGCAGGCAAGAGAGTACGGCCTGCTGGGCAAGGACATTTTCGGCACCGGGTTTGATTTTGATTTGGACGTGCGGCTTGGCGCCGGCGCGTTCGTGTGCGGCGAGGAAACGGCGCTCATGACCTCCATTGAGGGCAAGCGCGGCGAGCCGCGGCCCCGTCCGCCCTTCCCGGCGGAGAAGGGCCTGTTTGGCAAGCCCTCGGTCCTCAACAACGTCGAGACCTATGCCAACATCCCGCAGATTATTCTGAAGGGTGCGGACTGGTTCGCTTCCATGGGCACGGAGAAGAGCAAGGGCACCAAGGTGTTCGCCCTGGGCGGCAAAATCCACAACACCGGCTTGGTCGAGGTTCCGATGGGCACAACACTCCGTGAGATTGTTGAGGAGATCGGCGGCGGCATTCCCGGTGGCAAGAAGTTCAAGGCGGCCCAGACCGGCGGACCTTCCGGCGGATGTATCCCGGCTGAGCACTTCGACATCCCCATCGATTACGACAACCTGTTGGCCATCGGCTCCATGATGGGTTCCGGCGGTCTGATCGTAATGGATGAGGACGACTGTATGGTGGATATCGCCAAGTTCTTCCTGGAGTTCACGGTGGATGAGTCCTGTGGAAAATGTACCCCCTGCCGCGTCGGCACAAGGCGCCTGCTTGAGATGTTAGACAAGGTAACCAAGGGCAAGGCGACCATGGAGGATCTCGACAAGATCGAGGCCCTGTGCTACTACATCAAAGAAAACTCCCTTTGCGGTCTGGGACAGACGGCTCCGAACCCGGTGCTTTCCACGCTCCGCTACTTCCGGGACGAGTATATCGCCCACATTGTGGACAAACGCTGCCCGGCAGGCGTGTGTAAGGACCTGCTGCAGTACGTCATCGACCCGGCCAAGTGCCGCGGCTGCACCCTGTGCTCGCGTGTGTGCCCGGCGGGCGCCATCTCGGGCGAGGTCAAGACCCCGCATCGGATTGACCCGGACAAGTGCATCAAGTGCGGCGCGTGCATGGAGAAGTGCAGATTCGGCGCCATTTCGAAGAAGTAAGGGAGGGAGACGAGTAACATGGATATGGTAAATGTGAAAATCAACGGAATGGACTATTCCGTCAAGGCCGGCTCCACCATTCTGGAGGCCGCCCATGAGGTAGGCATCGACATCCCCACCCTCTGCTACCTCAAGGACATCAACGAGATCGGCGCCTGCCGCATCTGTGTGGTGGAGGTCAAAGGGGCGAAAAGCCTGGTGGCCGCCTGTGTGTACCCGGTCAATGAGGGGATGGAGATCTTCACCCACTCCCCAAGGTGTTAAAATCCAGAAAAATGACCCTGGAGCTGATTCTGTCCACCCATGAAAGAAAGTGCCTGAGCTGCGTGCGCGGCGGCGACTGCGAGCTGCAGCGCCTGTGTAAGGAGTTCGGCGTGGAGGATGAGGGCCGCTTCGACGGCGAGAACCAGCACTATGAGATCGACGACAGCGCCGTGCACATGTTCCGCAACGACAACAAGTGCATCCTGTGCCGCCGCTGCATCGCCGTGTGCGACAAGTATCAGGATGTGGCGGTTATCGGCGCCAACGAGCGTGGCTTTAAGACCCATGTGGGCTGTGCCTTTGACAAGGACCTGGCCGATGTGTCCTGCGTGTCCTGCGGCCAGTGCATCACCGTCTGCCCCACCGGCGCCATCGCCGAGAAGGACGAGACGGACAAGGTCTGGGAGGCGCCTGCGGACGCGACGAAGCATGTGGTGCTCCACACTGCCCCCTCGATCCGTGTCACCCTGGGCGAGGCGTTCGGCATGCCCGTCGGCACCAATGTGAAGGGCAAAATGGTTGCCGCCATCCGGCGGCTGGGGCGCGGATAAGGTGTTTGACACCGACTTCTCCGCCGACCTGACCATCATCGAGGAGGCAAACGAGCTCATCGAGCGGGTTCAGAACGGCGGAACCCTCCCCATGATTACCTCCTGCTCCCCCGGCTGGGTCAAATACTGTGAGCACAAGTTCCCGGAGATGATCCCGAACCTGTCCTCCTGCAAGTCCCCGCAGCAGATGTTCGGCGCGGTGATAAAGACCTACTACGCGGAGAAAAACGGCATCGACCCGAAGGACATCTTTGTTGTCGCCGTCATGCCCTGCACCGCCAAGAAGTTTGAGGCGGGCCGTGACGACCAGGCCGCGGCGGGCGTGCCCGACACGGATGTGGCCATCACCACGAGAGAGCTTGCCCGGATGATTAAGCGCGCGGGCCTGAAGTTTGCAGAGCTGCCTGATGAGGAGTTTGACAACCCGCTGGGTGAGAGCTCCGGCGCAGGCGCCATCTTCGGCGCCTCCGGCGGCGTGATGGAAGCGGCGCTTCGTACCGCTGTGGAGACGCTGACCGGCAAGGAGCTGGAGAAGCTGGAATTCACCGAGGTGCGCGGTACGGCCGGCGTCAAGGAGGCCACCTACAACGTGGCTGGAATGGACGTGAATGTGGCGGTGGCCTCCGGCCTGAAAAACGCCCACGCCCTGCTTGACAAGGTCAAGAGCGGCGAGAAGCAGTACCACTTTATCGAGATCATGGGCTGTCCAGGCGGGTGCGTGAACGGCGGCGGCCAGCCTCTCCAGCCGGCCAGCGTGCGCAATTTTGTGGATCTGCGCGGCAAGCGTGCGGCAGCCCTGTATGAGGAGGATGCGAACCTGCCGGTCCGCAAGTCCCATGAGAACCCCATGATCAAGAAGATTTACGAGGAGTACTTCGAGAAGCCCGGAAGCCATAAGGCCCACGAGATTCTTCATACCTCCTACGTTGCGAGAAACAGATATTAACCTGTGAAAGAAGGCCGGAAGCCAAACGCTTCCGGCCCTCTTTTTTGCTTCTTTTTCACCCTGCGCGTCCATATAGATGAAGGGAGGAAATGAGGGAGTGCAGTGAAGAAAAGGCGAAAGGAAATTCTGTTCGGGCTGGCGGTGGTGCTGCTGTGCGGCCTGCTGGTGCTGTTTCTCGGCACAAGGGGGAAACAGCGGCAGGGCACGGGCGCAAAGCCCCGCACTGTCATCGAGTATACGGAGGCATATGAGATTTTTGCCCTGTACCCCCACTTCGGGGTGGCAGCGGCGGATGAGGAGCTGGAGGCGTATGTCGCAGCGCAGTGCGACGCATTCCGGTCGGATGAACACGCCGGTTCGGGCCGGAGCGAGCTGCACATGGAATACCGGTTGTATGAACCCTGCCTTGGGGTTGTCAGTGTGGAGATGACGGTGTTCACCAGGGTGGCCGGGGTGGAAGCGACCACCAGTGCGGCCTTTTGCTACGCCATGCCGGAGGGGGGAACGCCTGGGGCTGCACAACCTGTTTGCCGCGGATCGGGCGGAACAGCTGCTTGTCTGGTGCGGCGGGGAGGAAATGGCGTTTCTGCTGCGTCCGGATCGGCTGCTGTTGTGGCGCGGCGGCAAGCTGGTGAAGGAGTTTGCCAAAAGCGAATACGAGGACGACCTGCTCTATCCGCCAAAGACGCAGGGGCACAGCGGCGGTACCCAGGCGTTTGTCAGCGTGCTGCCCGCCACCTGCACGGTGGAGGAGGAGAAACCCATGATAGCCCTCACTTTTGACGACGGGCCCAACCCCAAATACACGGTGCAGATTCTTGAGACGCTGGGGCGGTATGGCGCGGCAGCCACCTTTTTTTGAAATCGGCAGCCTGGTGGAGGCCTACCCGGAGGTGTCGCGGCAGATTGTGGCACAGGGCTGTGAAATTGGCAACCACAGCTACAGCCACCGGCAGCTGACCAGCCTGTCTGCGGCAGAGATAGAGGAGCAGACGAGAAAGACGCAGCAGGCGATAAAAAACGCCGTGGGCTACGAGCCGACGCTGACGCGGCCCACCTACGGCGACATCAACAACACTGTGAAGAACTGCATCGACATGCCGCTGATTTTGTGGAGCATCGATACCCTCGACTGGAAAAGCAAAGACGCCCAGGCGGTGGCAGAGCACATTTTAAGCAACGTCAAGGAGGGGGACATCATCCTGATGCACGACGTGTACCCCCTCCACTGTGGAGGCGGTGGAGCTGGTGGTGGGCGAGCTGCAGCAGCGCGGCTTTCAGCTGGTGACCGTGTCCACCCTGCTGGAGGAGGCGCTGGATGCAGGGGAACAGCAGGTGTTCCGCCATAAAAAAACAGGGTACAGCCATTGGCTGTACCCTGTTCGCTGTGTTTAAGACATAAAGCTGGAAGTGGGTTGGTTCTCCCTGACGATAAGGATATCGGACAGAACCCGGTCAATATAGGTGGTCCTGCACAGGAAATCAATTTCCCCATTGATTTCAATGGCCATCCGCCGGCCGGATACGCTGTAGAAATTTACCACGCGGTCCGGTGAGGAGGAATCCCGGGATTTCCAGGTAATGGTCATCAATATCTCCCCCAGTTCCACATCAACTGCCGGCTCGGTGCCGTAGTAGTGGTTGAGGACACGGTAAAAGTTTTTGAAGTTGTCATAGGTGACGTCGTTGCCGTCCACCTTCAGGGCGTAATCATCCTCCGACTCACCGGTTACTTCAATGGTATGTGACCGATCCCCGGAGACAATGGTGATGGTCTCCACATCACTCAGCAGCGGGGCATAAGGATAGACGCTGGCAAAGGTGTAGTAGTCCCCGTGGGCCCACGGCACGCTGTCCGCCTTTACAGTGTAGATCCAATCCTCATTATCCACCCGCACTGCCACATAGCCGTCATTTTCAATTCCAACGGCAATGGTGTGCTGCTGCCCGTCCCGGATAAAGGTGGCGGTGTAGGCCTTATCCGCCGTCAGGCCTGCATTTTCAAGGATTTCATCTGTCAGGCCGACCACGGCCACCCGTTCAGCGGTCAGGCCGGTCAGGGGGATAATATACTCGGACTCTGCGGCGTACATGAAGTAGCGCTGCTTGGGGGACACCATCTGGAAGTTGATGGTGTTGAAAGCGCCGTCCTTGAACCCTTCGCTCAGCCGTTCGATGACAATGGGCTCAAAATTTGTCTCCGGCCCGCAGAATTCCACCCGGGTGATGGGGGTATCCTGCATTTCATTTGCAGAGGCGGTAATCTGCTTGTTTAAAAAGTAGTAGCCCTCCTCCAGGACAGGGTCGAAGGTGACCATGTTGTGAAGCCACACGGTGTCGGAACCTTCCATGCGGATATAGTAGCTGGACTCGTCCGGGAACTCATCCCCGACATAAACGGTGGTTTCCGTCCCGTCGGACAGGCGCACACGTACGGTGGCGGCGGGCTCGTCCAAACCGTAAAGGGACAGATCCTCCGGCGCCTCGTTAACCAGGCGAGAGGGGGTGATGGACTCCAGCTTGGTGGCAAGATCCCAGATGACAGTGCTGTCCACCGGAACCTGCTCGTAGGGAGATACCTCCCACGAGGTGTCCGTTTTAATCATGGAAAACTGGCCGTGCTGGTTTTCAACGCTGATTTCCGCAATGTCGTCGCGGCTGCAGCTGAACAGGGTCTGTGCCTCTTCGCCCTGCGACTCTGTGGCCGGGCGGGTCAGCAGCAGCACGCACAGCAGCGCTGCCAGCACCACCACAACGCCGAGGGAGAGAAGCAGAGTGCGTTTGCGTTTGTTCATTACAGGTGCCTCCTGCGGATAAAGACATAGACGCCGTACACAAGAATCATGGCCGGCAGCACGAAGGCGAACAGAATCCAGATAAGGTTACTCTGCTGCGCTGTCACATCCAGGTAGGAACTGGACAGGCTTTTTTGCATAAATGGTCAGCGAATCGTCCTTATTTAACAGCTGGTTGCACAGGTGCAGCAGATACTCGCTGTTGGAGTAGGAGGGGTTCTCAAGGTAGGAGGCGTCTGCAAAGGAGTAGGAGCCGAAAGCCACCACATAAGAGTGGATGGAGTAGGCATTATCCTTAATGGATGTTGTCATGCCCATGACGGCCGCAGGCCGTGTGCCGGTCTCCTCGCTGGTGGGATCCCAGCTGTCTGTGGCGGTAACCGGCCGGACAGCGCTGGTATCATAGAAATTCAGCAGCGTCTTGCTTCGCAGGCTGACACCGCCGCCCAGCTCAAGGGCTGTCAGCGGCACAGCGGAGTTAATAACCGGGAACAGGCCCTCGGTGTCGGGCAGGTCGCCGGAGTAATCCTCGTCCCCGTACTGAAGCCTTGTAAAGTAGGCGTTCTGCCCGATGACATTGGCCGAGTCTGTCTCATAGACGGTGCCCTCGCCGGTGGCGATGCCCCAGTCGTTCAAGAACACCTCCAGGTTGGGCAGGCTGCCCGCCGTGGTGGAGTCCGCGAAGTACAGCACGACCTTGCCGTACTCCCCTCCGTTATACAGAAAGTTGTCCAGCGCGGAAAGCTCCTCCAGTGTGTAGTCCCTGGAGGGGGCGGAGATAACAAGGATGGAGGCGTCAGTGTTGAGTCCCTCGGAGGCGATGTTGTTGGACACCACCTCAAAGTTATTGAGCCTCAGCAGGTTTTCAAGCCCGGAAAGCGCTTTCTCCTCATGTCCCTCGAGGAACGCGGCAATGGGCGGATTCTCACTGGTAACGGACAGCAGGGCGCTGGTAACGCAGCGTTCCACATTGCTGGACGCAATGTAGTAGCCCGAGCTGTTCTGGGAGAAATTGAACAAATCGTTGGAACTGATTTTTACCGAGCGCTTCTCACTGCTGACGATAATATCGCTGGTAGAGGCCGACAAATCATTGTATTTGTTCAGCACGTTGGGATCCGCAATCGGGTCCTCATAGTTGACGGTTACATTGCTGTTTAACCGCGCGTAGTTTTTCAGCATCTCATTCGCCTGGGCGGTGTAGTCGTCGATGGCCACGAAGTCTGTCTCATCGGCAAGCAGTGTGATGGTGACGGGGATGTCTACCGAGTCCAGGATATTTCTGGACTGCTCCGTCAGCTCAAACGCTTTCTCCCCTGTCAAATCAAGCTTTAAGGGGAACCGCTCCACCAGAAGGGTGCAGATGACGTTGACGATAATAAGCACCACAAGGAACAGCGCGGTCATGGCGGTGGCCATGGAGCCGTATTTAAAGCTGCGGCGGTTAAAGTGTTTCCTGCCGGTCTTGGCCGGCTGTGTTTTTTTTTATTCATCTGTACAACCCTCCTTTAGCTCCATCTCTTTTTCTCGAATACGCGGATGGTCAGATAGACGAAGAAAGCCGCAACCGAGAGGAAGTAGACAATGTTGGAAAAATCAAGCAGCCCGTAAGAGAACGAGTTGTAGCGCTGGAACAGCGCAATGGCGTTAAGAATCGCCGCAACAGTGGCATTGGGCACAATCTGCGCAATGGAGGAAATAATTGTCACCAGCAGAATGATGGCATAGGTTCCCACCACGGCGATGACCTGGCTCTCCGTCAGGGAAGAAATAAACATACCAATGGCCGTCAGCGCAAGGCCCAGCAGCAGCAGGCCCACAAACTGGCTGATGACAACCGGCCAGTCGGGCGAGCCGAAGGAGGACATAATGACTGCATAGACAAGGGTGATGCTGCACATCAGCACATAGACGATATAGCAGCTTAGCAGCTTACCGAGAACCAGCCCCGGCAGGGACACCGGGCTTGTCAGCAGCAGCTGATCCGTCCTTTGCTTTTTCTCCTCGCTCATCAGGCGCATGGTCAGCACCGGCACAAGGAAGCCCAGCAGGTTCACGATGGAACTGAACAGGCTGCTCATGGAGGTGTTCTGCGCAACCAGGTTATAGGAGTTGAAGAACAGGCCGGAGAACAGGTAGAAAATAACCAGCACAACATAGCCAATAGGAGAGGAGAAGTAGTTGCTTAACTCCCGTTTGATAATCGCCTTCATTTACTGGTGTCCCCCTTCCCTGACAAGCTGCAGGAAGATATCCTCCAGCGTCAGCTCCGAACTGCGGCTGGAAAGCAGCGGCCAACGCCTGTCCGCAAGGCGCAGGAACATCTCCTTGCGCACGTCGCTTCCGGTGCGCGACTCCACCGCGTACTCGTACACGCCCACATCCCGCTTGCCCAGCTTTTTGACGCTGATGACATTGGGCAGGGAGGAGAGCAGTTTCGCCACGTCGTTTTCCGGCCCCTCGATGCGGACCATCAGCTTGTGGTCGCCCGACAGCTGCGCGGACAGGTTGTCCGGCGTGCCGTCCGCCACAATCTGCCCCTTGTTGATGACAAGGATGCGGTCACACACAGCCTGCACCTCCGGCAGGATGTGGGAGGACAGGATGACGGTGTGCCTTTCCGCAAGGCCGCGGATAAGGTTGCGGATGTCGATAATCTGTTTGGGGTCGAGACCCACGGTGGGCTCGTCCAGAATCAGCACATCCGGGTTGCCGATCAGCGCCTGGGCAAGCCCCACACGCTGACGGTAGCCCTTGGACAGATGCTTGATGATCCGTCCGTAGACATCGGTGATTTTGACCACGTCGCAGACCTCTTTCAGGTGCTGCTGCTTGGGCAGGGTGGTCTTTTTCAGTTCATACACAAACTCGAGATATTCCTTTACGGTCATGTCGAGATACAGCGGCGGCTGCTCGGGCAGGTAGCCGATAAGGCGCTTTGCCTCCATGGGCTCCTCCAGGATGTCGTGCCCACCGATGATGGCCTGTCCCTCCGTTGCGGACAGATATCCGGTCAGGATGTTCATGGTGGTGCTTTTGCCAGCGCCGTTGGGCCCTAAGAACCCAAGCACCTGACCCGGCTCCACCGTGAAGGAGACATCCTTCAGGGCGAACTTGTCGCCGTACTTTTTGTGAGGTGTTTGACCTCAATCATGGTATTCCCTCCTAAGTGGTACGATGCGTTCTCTTCACTGCAGGAAACGGGGATGTTCCCCCGCGCCCGTCTATCTTTAACATTTTATATCATATAGGGCGAAAAAGCAATGCTTACACAAACTTTTCACGCTGAAGTGCCAGTTCTGCCAGCCGTCTGGCGTCGTCCAGCGTGGCAAGCTGCGCCGCCTGCCTGCGCAGTTCCGCCGCGCCGCGTATCCCCTTGAGATACCATGCGGCATGCTTCCTCGCCTCCCGCATGCCGGTCTGCTCCCCTTTGTGGCGCACAATCAGCTCCATGTGGCGAAGCATGACGTCCATTCGCCGCTTCAGGGGGACGGCAGGCGGCTCTTCCCCTTTCAGGCGGGCCGCAATCTCCTCAAAAACAAAGGGGTTGCCCATGGCGCCGCGGCCAATCATCACAAGGTCGCAGCCGGTCTGCCGCTTCATGGCGAAAAAGCTGTCCGCATCCGTCACGTCGCCGTTGCCTGCCACCGGGATGGACAGGGCCTGCTTCACCCGTGCAATAACGGACCAGTCCGCCCCGGCTGGTAGTATTGCTCCCTGGTTCTGCCGTGCACCGCCACCATGGCCGCACCTGCGTCCTCCAGATATTTCGCCACCTCCACGGCGTTTTCCTCCCGGAAGCCCTTGCGGATTTTGGCCGTGACGGGCACCCTGTCCCCACAGCCCCGGCGCACCGCGCGCACCAGCTCCCCTGCAAGGGACGGCGTTTTCATAATGGCGCTTCCCGCCCCGCCGCCTACCACCTTGGGAACCGGGCAGCCCATGTTGATGTCGATAACATCCGGCCCGTACTTCATGGCGATGGCGGCGGCCTGCTCCAGCTCCTCCGGCACGGCGCCGAACAGCTGCACGGCCGCCGGATGCTCAGCCCCGGTGAGCACAAGCAGCGGGGCTGAACGCCGCTCATTCATCATAAGGCCCTTGGCACTGACCATCTCCCCCACAAGGTAGACGGCGCCGAACTGCTTGCAAATGAGACGGAATGCCGTGTCTGCCACCCCTGCCATGGGCGCCAGGGCCGCCCCTCACTGATAGAAAGGGATCCGATTTTCACCCTTGTCCGCTCCTTCCCGATACAGTCTTTCCCTAGTTTACCACAATGCCGCCGGGTTGAGAAGCCTTGCCTATGGGAAAGGAACCGGCACGGCCTCCGGGACATATAGTAATTAGTACGGCCGCCTCTGCGGGGGACGCACCGGCGCCATACATCCCCATGCCGCGGCACCGCTTCGGCATGGGGCGAAATGAACAAAGGAGGAGAACGACAATGGCAGAATGGAAAGGCATTGACGTATCCCGCTGGCAGGGCACCATCGACTGGAACAGGGTCAGGGCGGCGGGCATACAGTTTGCCATGATCCGTATCAGCTATGGGATGGGGCTGGATTCCCGTTTCCGGGAGAACCTTGCCGGTGCAAAGGCGGCGGGCGTCCCAGTAGGGGTGTATCATTTCACCACGGCGGTCACCCCGGAAGGCGCCAGGCAGGAAATCGACTGGCTGTTTGAGCAGCTGGGCGATGAGAAGCTGGAGTACCCTGTGGCCTTCGACATGGAGGACGAGGGGGATCGCTACACCGGTATGACAAGGGGCCAAAGGACGGACATCGCGGTGGCCGGCCTTTCCCAGATTGAGCAGCACGGCTACTACGCCATTTTGTACACCAACCCGAGCTGGCTGAACACAAAGCTGGATGCGGCGGCCCTGAAGCCCTATGACATCTGGCTTGCGGCCTGGCAGGCAGAACGCCCCGCCGGTTACGATTACGGCATGTGGCAGTATACCAGCGGGGGAAAGGTCGACGGCATCGACACCAATGTGGATTTGGACGCCGCGTTTAAAAATTACCCGGCCATTATCAAGGCGGCGGGCCTTAACGGCTGGCAGACGGGGACCAATCCGGATTACACCACCTATACCGTGAAACCGGGCGACAGCTGGTGGGGCATTGCCCAGTCCCAGCTGGGCGACGGAAGAAAATACAAGGAACTGGCCGCCTTCAACGGCGCCACGCCGGAGACGGTTCTTTATGCCGGGCAGGTGCTGAAAATCCCGAAGGGCGGCACGGCCCCGGCGCCGGATGTGCTATACACCGTGAAGGCGGGGGACAGCCTGTCCGCCATTGCAGCGCGGTTCGGTACCACCTATCAGGCCCTGGCGGAGTACAACGGCATCCGCGACCCGAATCTGATTTATCCCGGCCAGACCATTAAAATCCCGCAGTAAGCGGCGGCCGGACAGGGCGCAGGGAAACCTGCGCCCCTTTCTTTCACCGGGCGGTTTTTGTGGAAGGGACGGTTTTTTGTGCGCAGATATGCTATAATATGCCCAGAAGGAAAACGGCGGAGACAAGCGCCCCGCCGTTTTGCGGCGTTCCGGCGTGCGGCTTTGCCCCGCCGGGCGGCCGCCAGTTTGGAGGGCTTAATTTGAAACTGCTGCTTGTAGATGGAAACAGCGTCTTTTACCGGGCGTTTTTCGGTGTGCGGCCCCTGTCCACAAAGGATGGGTTCCCCACCGGCGCGCTGTACGGCTTTTTAAACATTTTAATGAAGGAAACCGATGCGTTTGCCCCGGACGGGGTGGCCGTGGCGTTTGATCTGCCCACCCCCACCTTCCGGCATGAATTGTACGACGGGTACAAGGCAGGGCGCAAGCCCGCCCCGGAGGAGCTGCACATGCAGATGCCCGTTATGAAGGAAATCCTGACGGCCATGGGCTACCACGTGGTCACCTGCGAGCGGTATGAGGCGGACGACATTCTCGGCACCCTGTCCGCACGCTGCGTGCCCGGCGAGGACCGGTGCGTCATCCTGACAGGAGACCGGGACAGCCTGCAGCTGGTAAACGACTGCGTCACCGTCCGGCTGGCCTCCCCCAAGGCGGGGTGTCCGCCACCGAGTTTGACCGCGCAAAATCAAACAGGAGTACGGCGTGGACGACGCCCTGCGCATTGTGGACATTAAGGCGCTGATGGGCGACAGCTCGGACAACATCCCCGGGGTGGCGAAAATCGGCCCCAAAACGGCCGTGACCCTCATCTCCGCCGCAGGGGACCTGGACAAGGTGTACGAAAATTTGGACGGGCTGCCCGTGACGGACACGGTTAAGCGAAATTTGCTGGCGGGAAAGGACAGCGCCTTTTTCAGCCGTACCCTTGCCGCCATCGACCGCAACGCACCCATCGACACGGACCTGGCGCACTACCGGAACGCCCCGGCGGATGAGGACAGGCTGCGGGTTTTACTGACAAAATACGAGTTGAACTCCATTTTAAAACGCCTGAAGCTGGCGGCCAAAACACAGCAGGAGCCCGCGCCGCAGGCAGGCGCCGTGCCTGCCGCCGCACCGCAGCAGGCGGAGGTGTGGACGCAGGACACCCTGCCGCCGCTCTCCTCCCCTGTGGGTGTCTGGTGCCGGTTTGAGGAGGACATGCCCGCACAGCTGGAACTGGCGGATGAAAAGCACCTCTATCAGGTGGGGGGGGATAGCGCAGCAGTGTTGAAGGCGCTGCTGGCAGAGGAGAAGCTGGAAAAGCATGTGTTTCATGCGAAGGGCTTCTACCGTTTTGCCATCAAAAACGGGCTGCCGGCCAAAAACATGGGTGTGGACGGGGAGCTTGCAGGTTACCTGCTTGCGGCGGACAGCAGCACCTACACGCTGGACGCGCTGTGTGTGCGGTATCTCGGCGCCACGCCGGAGGAGACGGGCCGCGCAGCGCTGGTGCGGCACCTCGGCCTGACGCTGGGGCCGCGGCTTGCGGCGCAGGGGCTGGAACAGCTGTACCGCGAGGTGGAACTGCCGCTGAGCGAGGTGCTGGCTTTTATGGAGCTGTGCGGTGTGGCCGTGGACAAAAAGGGCATTGAAGCGTTCGGCAGCATGCTGTCGGACAGGATTGAAAACCTGCGGGGGAAATCTACTCCCTTGCGGGGGGTGAATTCAACATCAACTCTCCCAAGCAGCTGGGCGAGGTGCTCTTTGAAAGGCTGGGGCTGCCTGTACGCAAAAGACCAAGTCCGGCTACTCCACCAATGTGGAGGTGCTGGAAAGCCTCAGGGAGCACCATCCCATTGTGGAAAAAATCCTGGAGTACCGCACGTTTCACAAGCTAAAAAGCACCTATGTGGAGGGCTTTTTGAAGCTGATCGGGCCGGACGGACGCATTCACAGCACCTTCCAGCAGACGGTGGCGCGTACGGGCCGCATCAGCTCTACCGAGCCCAACCTGCAGAACATCCCCGTGCGTACGCCGCTGGGAAGTGAAATGCGCCGCTTCTTTGTGGCGGCGCCCGGCAGGGTGCTGGTGGATGCGGACTACTCCCAGATTGAGCTGCGGGTGCTGGCGCACATGTCCGCAGACGAGAGCATGTGCCGCTCCTTCCTTGACGGGGAGGACATCCACATGAAGACCGCCAGCGAGATTTTCCATATGCCCCCCTGATGGTTACGCCGCTGATGCGCTCCCGCGCGAAAACCGTGAATTTCGGCATTATCTACGGCATGGGCGCCTTCTCGCTGTCCCAGGACATCGGCGTGTCCGTCAGCGAGGCCAAGCAGTATATTGAGGGGTATTTCGCCTCCTACCCGAAGGTCAAGCAGTTTTTGGACGGCACGGTGGAGGACGCGCGCCGGACGGGCCATACCACCACCCTGTTCGGCCGGATCCGCCCCATACCGGAGCTGCAGTCCACCAACAAGGTCACAAAGGCCCTGGGCGAGCGGATTGCCATGAACTCCCCATCCAGGGCACGGCGGCGGACATCATTAAAATCGCCATGGTGCGGGTGTACCGCAGGCTGGCGGCGGAAAACATGAAGGCAAGGCTGATTTTGCAGGTTCACGACGAGCTGATCGTGGAGGCGCCGGAGGATGAGAAGGACAAGGCGCAGCTGATTGTGGCGGAGGAGATGCAGAACGCCGCAAAGCTGCGGGTGCCGCTGGTGGTAGACACCGGTGTGGGGAACAGCTGGTATGACGCAAAATAAGCTGGTGATTCGGCCCGCCCTGCCGGAAGATGCGGCGGGCATTGCGGCGCTGGAAAAGCAGTGCTTTTCCGCCCCGTGGAGCGAGCAGGCAGTGGCAGCGGAACTGGCGGCGGACGGCGCCGTGTTCCTTACCGCGTGGTGCGGGCGGCCCTTGCCGGATACGCCGGCTACCGCGCCGTATGCGGGGAGGGGTATCTGGGCAATGTGGCGGTGGTGCCCGCCCTGCGGCGCAGGGGAGTGGGCCGCACGTTGATGGAAGCGCTCATCCTGCAAGCTGAGAGACAAAATCTTGCATTTTTAACACTGGAGGTGCGCCGCTCAAACCATGCGGCCATCGCCCTTTACAGCGGCCTCGGCTTCCGGCAGGCGGGCGTCCGCCCCGGCTATTACACCGCCCCCAAGGAGGACGCGCTGCTTTTGACGCTGTATTTTAACGGAGAGGAAGGAAACGGATGAAAATACTGGGAATTGAATCCTCCTGCGATGAGACGGCCTGCGCCGTGGTGGAGGACGGACGGCGCATTCTGTCCAGTGCTGTGGCCTCCCAGGTGGAGGAGCACAAGCTGTACGGCGGGGTGGTGCCGGAAATCGCCTCCCGCCGGCACGCCGAGGCCATCTCCGGGCTGTGCGCCTGCGCGCTGAAGGACGCGGGCTGCACCATGGACGATATCGGCGGCATTGCCGTCACATACGGGCCGGGGCTTATCGGCGCGCTGCTGTGCGGCGTCAGTTTTGCAAAGGGCCTTGCCCTTGCCACGGACAAGCCGCTTATCCCCGTCAACCACCTGAAGGGCCACGTGGCCACCAACTACCTGACCACGCCGGACCTTACGCCTCCGTTCCTCTGCCTGATCGTGTCCGGAGGGCACAGCCACATCGTGGAGGTGAACGGCTGCTATCTCAACCGCAGCGACGTCAACGACGTGGCGCGTGTCGAGGGCCGGACATTTATCTGCTCCAGGACCCGCGAAGAGGCCGGCCCCACGAACAACTGGATGGATCCGGACGAGATGAAGGCCAAGCTGCACGAGATTTTGCGCTGCGCCATGGCTGGCCGCACGATGTACGTCATCCCCTACTCGATGGGCGTGATCGGCTCCCCATTTGCCAAGTACGGCATCGAGGTCACGGACTCGATCTACGTCGTGCTGAACATGGCCATCATGACGCGCATCGGCACGAAGGTGCTCGACGCGCTCGGCGACAGCAGCGACGTCATCCTCGGCGTGCACTCCAAGGTCACGCTCGATCCCGAGAACCGCTACATCGTCCACTTCCCGGAGGAGAACAAGATCATCTCCGTCAACTCCAACTACGGCGGCAATGTGCTGCAGGGCAAAAAGTGCTTCTCGCTGCGCATCGCCTCCGTGCTCGGCCGCCGCGAGGGGTGGCTGGCAGAGCACATGCTCATCCTCGGCATCCAGAACCCCAAAGGCGAAGTGCGCTATGTGACGGGCGCGTTCCCGTCTGCGTGCGGCAAGACGAACCTCGCCATGCTCATCCCGCCCGAGGGCTACCGCAAAAACGGCTGGAAGTGCTGGACCGTCGGCGACGACATCGCCTGGCTGCGCGTCGGCCCGGACGGCCGTCTCTGGGCCGTGAACCCCGAAAACGGCTTCTTCGGCGTTGCCCCCGGCACGAGCGAGAGATCTAACCCGAACGCGCTCGCATCCACGAGCAAAAACACCATCTTCACGAACGTCGTGCTCAACGAGGACGACATGACCGTCTGGTGGGAGGGCATGACCAAGCGGCCGCCCAAGGGCCACCTGCGCAACTGGAAGGGCGAAGTGTGGGACGGCAGCGACGGCACGCGCGGCGCGCACCCGAACAGCCGCTTCACCGCTCCGGCGGAGAACTGCCCGTGCATCAGCGAGGAGTTTTTCAAGGGCACAGGCGTGCCGATCAGCGCGATCATCTTCGGCGGCCGCCGCGCAAAGACCGCCCCGCTGGTCTACCAGTCCCGCGACTGGGCGCACGGTGTGTTCGTCGGCGCAACGATGGCGTCCGAGACGACGGCCGCCGCGACCGGCGCTGTCGGCGTCGTGCGCCGCGACCCGATGGCCATGCGCCCGTTCTGCGGCTACAACATGGCCGACTACTGGCAGCACTGGCTCGACATGGCGAGAAGCTGCCGAACGCACCGAAGATCTTCAACGTCAACTGGTTCGGCCTCAAACAGTGGGACGAGGTGGAGCGGCACCTGTGCGGGCTGGAAAACGTGTACTTTGACACGGCCATTATTGCAAGCTACATCGACCCGGCACAGGCCGTGCGGGTGATGAGAAACCATCCGGCGGACCATGTCCTGCTGGGCAGCGACTGCCCGTGGGAGGATCCGGCAGTGTCGGTGGCATTTATCGAAAACCTGCCCGTCAGCGAACGGCGGAAGAGGCAAATCCTCGGTGAGAATGCGCAGCGGCTGCTGCGGCAGGCACTGCAATAAAAACGGAAAGGCACGGTGCAGAACATTCTGCACCGTGCCTTTTTTCTACAGATAATGCATTGCCTGGAGAATTTGTTCCAGCCGCTGTGCGTCCTCCCCGGCGCCGCAGGCGTACACCGCCGTGGTGCCGACCTGGATGGCTGCGCCGCAAAGCCCGGGCGCACGAATCGTATAAATGCGGTAGTTGTGGTTTGTCCTTGTCGTCTCCTCTTTCCCCTGCATCTGCTTGGAGCTCTCCAGCAGCATGGCAAGCCCCTGCTGGTACAGCTCTTCCGCCGCGCTTTTTGTTTTCATGTCGAAAAACTGGAACAGAAATGTGCCGTCCCGCGCAATCAGCCCCTGATTTAAGCTGGAATGCGCCTCTTCCTCCTTTGGCACAAGGCCGTTGGAGACCAAAATTTCCTGCACCTGCCCGGCATTTATCTGCAGTTTGGAAACGGTGGCCATTTGGTACACAAACAGCACCATGGCAGCCCGCATGGCCGCAGAAAGCACCACAAGCAGCACACCCTTTAAAAGGGCACGCCCCGGCCGCGGGACCTTTCTGCCGGTACAGAGCAGATACACAAGGTTCGCCCCTGCACAGGCGGCGCACAGCGCCCCAGCGCCACCCCGGCGTAGCCGAGGGGCCAGTCGAGGATGGGAAGGAACAGCCCGAAAATAGAAAGGTTAAAGCCCAGCACGGCAGGGATGGTGCACAGCAGGTACAAAAGCAGCAGCCACCCTGTTTTTTTGGAATTGGGGGAGGTGGAAACAAGCCAGTTTGTGACATACCCGTAGGGCCGCTTCCTGTGGCGCACCCCGAACCGGTAGGTGTAAACGTCTTTTTTCATCCACCCCTGCAGAGCGGTAGACCAGCTCCAGCAGCCATCCGCTGCTGGAGCGGCTCAGCGGAATGAGGCACAGGAACAGAAGCAGCCTGAGCAGTGTTTCATCCAAGGTTTGCCGCCCCTTCCCCCATCAGCTGCAGCACCTCCGCCCCGGAGGCCAGCCAATCGGAAAAGGCGGTGGCGCTGCCGGCGGCAAGCCCCATGCGGAAGGCGCGGGAAATGCTGTCAATATGGTCGGGGCCCGGCCTTTGTCCCCACGGCCTTCGGCGGCAGGCTGTTCACCGGCAAGCAGGCCCGCAAGGAAGCCGGCGACCATGGAGTCCCCGGCGCCCACGGCGCCCTTCACCTCGCCCTTTGGGGCCGGGGCGGTGTGCACCCGCCCCAGGCTGTCAAGCAGCAGCGCCCCTCCCCGCCAAGGGACACAAGCACGTTTTCCGCACCCTGCCGCTGAAGGGCCTGCGCGGCCTGCTGTACCCGGCGGGCATCCTGCAGCGGGCGGCCCGCCAGCTCCTCCAGTTCCGCCCGGTTGGGCTTGATAAGGAAGGGGCGCTGCGGCAGGGCCTGTCTTAATGCCTCGCCCTGTGCGTCCACCACGCCGCGGACGCCGCGGCCCTGAAGCCTATGCAGCACATCCCCGTAAAACGATGGGGGCAGGCCGGGCGGGATGCTTCCGGCCAGTACCAGCACATCCCCTGGGAAAGGCTGTCCAGCCGGGCCAGCAGCTGTTCCAACGCCTGTGGGGATCTCCGGGCCGGGCGCGTTGATGTCCGTCTCCTGCCCGGCGCGCAGCTTTACATTTATGCGGGTGCTGCCGGATGGCAGTGCCAGCAGTTTTTCGTCCACGCCCTGTGCGCGTACAAGCTGCCGCAGCCGCTCCCCTCCGGCCCCGCGGCAAAGCCCAGCGCCCTGCTGGGCACGCCGAGTCGTCCCAACATGATGGATACGTTCAGCCCCTTCCCGCCGGGGAACAGCGCGGCCCGGCCCGCCCGGTTTACCCGGCCGGGCGTAAACGGGGCAGATCCAGCACATAGTCGAGGGAGGGGTTCAGTGTCAGTGTGTAAACCATCAGCGGCGCTTCTTCTTCGTCTTGTTGCGGAACAGGTAGTGCTTGGTCCCGCGGCCGGAGTCGGTGACCTTCTCCTCAAACATGCCGGTGTCCTCAATCAACTTGTGCAGCTTGCTGTAGCCGTAGTTGCGCACGTCAAAGTCGGGGTAGAGGCGCCCCAGCATGGTGCCGATCTGGCTTAAATACGTCCAGCCCTCCTCGTCAGAGTTCTGGGTGATGATCTGCCGGATGGACTCGCACAGCTCCTTCATGCCGGCGACCACCGTCTCCAGCTCCTTCTCCTTTTTCTTCTCCGCCTTGGGACGCACTTCGTCCTTGTGCGGCTCCGCCTTTTGGTGTCCTCCTCCTCAAGCTCCGGCCCGGCGGCAAGCACGTCCAGGTATTTGAAGGTGTCGCAGGCGGCCTTGAAGGGCGCGGGGGTCTTTTTCTCCCCATGCCCAGCACAAACATGCCCGCCTCGCGCAGGCGCGCTGCAAGCCTGGTAAAATCGCTGTCGCTGCTGGCAAGGCAGAAGCCGTCCACCTTGCCGGAATACAGGATGTCCATTGCGTCGATGATCATGGCGGAGTCGGTGGCATTTTTCCCCACGGTATAGCGGTACTGCTGAATGGGGGTGATGGAATGTTCCAGCAGCACGGGCTTCCATTTGCTCATCTGGGGCGTGGTCCAGTCCCCGTAAATGCGCTTGTAGGTGGGCGAGCCGTATAAGGAAATCTCGTCCAGAATACTGCGGATGTATTTTTCCGAGATGTTGTCCGCGTCAATCAGCAGCGCAATGCGCCGGTCCTCACTCATAGCGGTCCTCCTTTTTTACAACGGGGGTGACGGTGCCGTCCGGTTCCACAAAGCGGACGCCCTTCAGCTGCGCCTCCAGGTTTCGGCGGTAGGCGTCGATATACTCCTGACGCAGGGCGGCCCGCTCCACCGTCTCCTCCTCCGTCAGCGCACGCTGGCGGGCAAGGCGCGTCAGCTCGCTGATGCGGTCCAGTTTTTCTGATCCATACTACACCTCGCAGTCGAAGGCCACCCTGTCGGTGATGACCTTGTGCACAAAGGCCTGCACCGCCTTGTGCTTCTCATTTTCCTTGTAGGAGTTCAGCGCCTGTTTCGACGTAAACTCGCTGTACAGGCACAGGTCGTAGTTGTCCGGGTCGTAGCCGCGCATAACCTCCGCCTTGATAAGGCCGTCAATCCGGCCCACCAGCCCTTCCAGCCCGGCTTTGATTTTCGCCGCGTTGATTTTTTTGTCCGCGCCCTCGGCGGACTCCTTTAAATTCCAGAACACAATATGTCTTACCATGTGGCGCTCCCCTTTCCCTTTCTTATTCTATAGTCTATCAACGCCGTCCGGCGTTGTCAATTGTTTTGTCCCTCCCCTGTGGACAGGCGCGGGCTTTTGCCGTATAATGGGCGTAACGGCACGGCATGGACAGGCCCGGCCCGAGGTGCAGGAATGAAAAAATATTTTGTTTATATGTTGCGCTGCCGGGACGGCAGCTTATACACTGGTTACACGGTGGATGTGCAGGCGCGGATAGAAACCCATGCACAGGGCCGCGGGGCCAAGTACACCCGCAGCCGCAGGCCCGTCACCCTCGCCTATGCGGAGGCGCTGCCGGACAAAACGGCGGCCTTAAAAAAGGGAGGCGCAGATAAAAAAGCTGCCAAAGTGCGAGAAGGAGGCCCTGGCGGCCGCTTTCCTTGGAAAAACAGGAAAACAGCAGGCGGATTAACGTTCCGCCTGCTGTTTTTTAAAGAAGCCCCGCGCAGTCCGGGAAGGGCGCAAGGCTGCGTTTTAAAATCCCGTTCATGTAGGCAATCAGGGTGCCGTAGTTGGTGTAGGGCACGCCCTGCCTCTCGGCGGCCTGCCGGCGGGACTGCATCTCCTCTCGTTCAGCATGCAGCCGCCGCAGTGAACCACCAGCCGGAAGGGGGATAAATCCTCCGGGAAGCCCCCGCCCGAGGTAAACGTAAACTGCAGCGCCTTTTTCGTGTGCGCCTGAATCCACGCCGGCAGCTTCACTGTTCCGATGTCCTCACGCTGGCGGTGATGGGTGCATCCTCGGCAATCAGGACCCGGTCGCCGTCCTTCAGGCCCTCAAGGGCTGCGGCGCCCTGCACGGCGGTTTTCAGAACCCCCTTGTAGCGGGCGAACAGAATGGAAAAAGGAGGTCAGCGGCACCTGCCCGGGCACCATCCCCTTCACCCTGCCGAAGGCCTGGCTGTCCGTGATCACCAGCCGGGGCGGCGCGGAAAGCCCGCTCAGTACGCCGGGCAGCTGTTCCGGCTGGGTAACGGAACACACGGCCCCCGCATCCAGAATGTCGCGGATGGCCTGCACCTGCGGCAAAATCATCCTGCCCTTCGGCGCGGAGGCGTCGATGGGCGTCACCAGCACCACCATGTCCCCCGGCGCCAACAGATCGCCGATAATCTTTTTTCATTTTCCGCCTTTGCCGCCAAAGCGGCAATACGCTCCTTCAGCTGCTGAATGCCCTGCCCTGTCAGCGCGCTGACGGAAAGGCCGCCCTGCTGCGCCGCCGGTGCAAGATCTGCTTTGTTATAGGCCACCAGGTGCGGAACACCCCTGTCGCGGAACAGGGTCAGAAGTTCCTCGTCCGCCGGGGACAGGCCCACCTGCCCGTCCACCACCAGCACGGCCACGTCGGTTTTAGCGAGAATCTGCCGGGCTTTTTTCACCCGCAGCGCGCCCACGTCGCCGGTGTCGTCCATGCCGGGCGTGTCGATGATGACCACCGGCCCCACCGGCAGCAGCTCCATGGATTTTGTGACGGGGTCGGTGGTGGTGCCCTTTACGGCGGAGACAATGGACATCTCCTGCCCGGTGACAGCGTTGACCACACTGGACTTGCCCGCGTTGCGCATACCGAAGAAGGCAATGTGCACCCGGTTTGCCCGCGGTGTCTCGTTCAGATTTTGCGCCATGCGCTTTTCAGCCCTTTCCCCGCGCATCAGAACCGGAAGTCCCGCGCGCCGTTTTCAATTTCATGAAGGTACTGCTCCGTCACTGCGCGCACCTTTTCCTTGGGAATATTGTTCAATTCCTTTGCAATCATGGCGTTGCCCACCCTCACCGTCTCCGGCGTGGCGTAGTCCATCAAAAATTCCTTCAGCGTGATCAGAGCGTTCGGGTGGCAGCAGTTCTGAATCTGCCCGCTTTTGCACAGGCTCATGAAGCGGTCGCCGGTGCGGCCCTCGCGGTAGCACGCCGTGCAGAACGACGGGATATGCCCGCGGTCCATCAGCCAGCTGATGACCTCGTCGAGGGAGCGCTGGTCGGACACGTCGAACTGCTCGGTGTCGGTTGGGCGGTCGGCCTCGGTGTAGCCGCCGACAGAGGTTCTGGAGGCGCCGCTAATCTGGGAGATGCCAAGCTGCATGGTCCGCTCCCTTACCTTCTGGCTTTCCCTTGTGGAGATAATCATGCCGGTGTAGGGCACGCTGATACGGATAAGGGCGCACAGCTTTTCAAAAATTTCATCGCTGATGCCGTTGTCGAAGGTGTCCGGGTCGATGTCATCCGCCCGCTTGATACGCGGCATGCTGATGGTGTGCGGCCCCACGCCGTGTACCGCCTCCAGATGCTCTGCGTGCATCAGCAGCCCGGCGAACTCGTAGCGGTACAATTCCAGCCCGTAGAGCACGCCCAGGCCCACATCGTCAATGCCGCCCTCCATCGCCCTGTCCATCGCCTCGGTGTGATAGGCGTAGTTGTGCTTGGGGCCGGTGGGATGAAGCTGCTCGTAACTCTCTTTGTGATAGGTCTCCTGGAACAGGATGTAGGTGCCGATGCCGGCCTCCTTGAGCTTCCGGTAATTTTCCACGGTTGTGGCGGCGATGTTTACATTCACGCGGCGGATGGCGCCGTTTTTATGCTTGATGGAATAGATGGTCTCGATACTCTCCAGGATGTACTCGATGGGGTTGTTGACCGGATCCTCCCCCGCTTCGATGGCCAGGCGCTTGTGGCCCATATCCTGCAGGGCGACGACCTCCTGCGCGACCTCCGCCTGCGTCAGCTTTGCGGCGCGGGATGTGCCCGTTCTGGTGGTGGTAGGGACAGTAGACGCAGCCGTTCACACAGTAGTTGGAGAGGTAGAGGGGGGCAAACATCACGATGCGGTTGCCGTAAAACTTCTGTTTGATCTCCGCGGCCATGGCGTAAATTTCCTTCAGCACCTCCGGGTCCTCGTTTGCCAAAGGACGGAGGCCTCCCGGTGGGAGAGACCTTTGCACTCCTTCGCCTTGTCGAGAATCTCCCGGATTAAGGGCATATTGTCCCGGTTTTCATCCGCGTAGGCCAGCGTGCTTTCAATCTCCTCATGGCTGATAAATTCTTCTGCTTTCATTGATTTTGGATTGTACATACTTGTTTTTTTCCTTTCTTTCGGGTCAGCAGAGCTTTCCCGTTAGTCAACATGATGGTTGTCTGTAGTCCCCGCGGTCGCATACCACCTCATAGCCGATACGGGCCATGCGGGCGCGCAGGCTGTCCAGTGCCTCCGCGGCCTCACTTCCGAAGGAGGCCTTGTTGTTATAGAGCATGTATTTTTGCGCACCCCCTGCGGGGACAGGTTGGGCATGACCACATTGGCGCCCGCCAGCATGCCCTGCTCGCACCCGTCGGGCAGCAGGGTGTTTAACGCCGTGGTGGCGGGCAGCAGCACCGTGGGCAGCAGCAGGCGGATGATGGCCAGCAGTTTCAGCGTCATCAGGGCGGAGCCTGCCGCCCTGTCCTTAAAGGGGGTGTCCCGGTGGGGGATGAACGGGCCGATCCCCACCATCTGGGGCTGGAAGGCCGCAGTAAAGGCAAGGTCGCTTAGCAGGTTGTCCACCGTTTGATAGGGGGAGCCCACCATGAACCCGCAGCCGGTCTGAAAGCCAATCTCCTTTTAAGGCCTTTAGGCAGTCCATCCTGTGCCGGAAGGACATACCGGCCGGGTGCAGCAGGCCATAGTGCGCTTCGTCCGCCGTCTCATGGCGAAGCAGGTACCGGTCCGCGCCCGCGTCAAAAAATGCGCGGTAGCTTTTCTCCGGCCGCTCGCCGATGGACAGGGTCACGGCGCAGTCCGGGTGCTGGGACTTGATACCGCGGATGATGGAGACCATTTTTTCATCGGTGAAAAACGGGTCCTCCCCGCCCTGCAGCACAATGGTGCGGAAGCCGAGACGGTAGCCCGACTGAGCACACTGCAGAATCTGCTCCTCCTGCAGCCGGTAGCGCTGCGCCTGTGCGTTGCTGCGCCGGATTCCGCAATAGTAGCAGTCGTTTTTGCAGTGGTTGGTAAACTCCACAAGGCCGCGGATAAACACGGCCCGGCCGTAGGCCTCCTCCCGTACCCTGCGCGCCTGCTGAAACAGGTAGGACAGCACGTCCCTGTCCTCACACAGCAACAGGGCGCGCATCTGCCCGTCCGGCAGCGCCCGGTCCCGCCGCAGCCGGTCGATGGCGTTATACACCGCCTTCACCGCCGCTGGTAAAGTTGGAGTAGGCGGTTTTGATGTTTACCCCGCGGATTCTGCCCAGCTTCCCGGCCATGGCGCTGATGGTATCCTGCGGCGCGTCCAGCGCCACGCTGATGATATGGATCCCCTTCTGACGGTAGGGGATTCCCATCCTGCCGATAATATAGCGGCCGTACTGGTGCAGGATTCCGTTGACCTCCTCTGCGAAGGCCGCATCCTCAAGCAGGATGCTCATCACGGCGACTCTTGTCTGCATAAAAAAGCTCCTTTCAGAAAAACAAAAACAGCTTCCGGCATGAAGCTGGAAGCTGAAAACGGCATGGTTTCCCCGTGGAAAACGGCATTCCCTTTCGGCTTCCACTCGGAAAACTCCTTGTGTTCAGAACGAAAACGGTTTGTTTTGGGCACACCTCAGAAAATGCTTCGGCGGGCCGGTCGCTTTCTATTATAGTACGGGGCCCCTGCCCCGTCAAGCGGGGAAGGACGCCGGGCGCCCTGCTTCTACTGCCCGCAGCCGGACAGCAGCTCGCGGATAACCTGGCCCGCAATGGTCAGCCCGGCGCAGGCGGGCGCGAAGGCGATGCTGCCCGGCGTCTGGCGCCTTCCCGGCGCGCAACCGCCGCTGCCGGGCTGCGGACGGATGGGCGGCTCCGGCGAGTACAGCACCTTCAGCCGCGTAATCCCCCGCTTCCGGCATTCCAGTCGCATAACCCGGGCAAGGGGCAGACGCTGGTCTCGCTGATGTCGGCGATGCGGAACGGCTCCGTCATCAGCTTGTTCCCGGTCCCCATGCAGGACAGCACGGGCGTGCCGGCGTCGCGGCACCGCTCAATCAGCAGCAGCTTTGCCGTGACGGTGTCCACCGCGTCCACCACATAGTCGAAGACGGAAAAATCGAAGCGCTCCATTGTGTCCCTGTCCACAAACACGGGCAGCGCATGGACGGTCAGGGCCGGATTGATGTCAAAGCAGGCGCTCCTGCATGACCTCCGTCTTGCGCCGGCCGATGGTGGAGCGGAAGGCGATAATCTGCCGGTTCAGGTTGGAGGCGGACACCGTGTCGTGATCCACAATGGTCAGCGTCCCCACGCCCGCCCGCGCCAGCGCGTCGGTGCAGTGGCCGCCCACCCCGCCGATCCCGAACACGGCGACGTGCGCGCGTTGCAGCCGGTCAATCCCCTCCTGTCCCACCAGCATGGCTGTCCGTTCAAACAGCGCGTCCAAAGCGGTCCCTCCCCATGATAAGATGTTCCCATTATACCCTCCATACAGGGGCCCGGTCAACAAAGAAACACTGTGCAAATGGGGAAATGGGGTATAATATAGAGAAAATGCCGCCCTGCGGACTGCCCGGCGGCGAATACAATGGGTTCGTCCTTTTATGAGGGAGGTTCGTGATGCAACAGACGCATACCATGCCGGTGGAGGAGCTGAACCGGCTGAATGAAAAAGAAGTGAAGGAACTGGTCGCCAGTTCTGAGACGGCTTTCAGAACCGTATCCGCAGCGTGGCCAAGGAACTTGCGGAAAACAGGGATCAATACGGCCTTGTGATGATAAGCGGCCCCACCGGGTCCGCCAAAACCAGCACCGCGGGCCTTGTGGCCGAGGAGCTGACGCAGCTCGGCGTGGAAAATGTGACCGTCAACCTGGATGATTTTTATCTGAACCGGAACCAGATGGCTGTTTTGGAGGACGGCTCGCTCGACCTGGAGTCGGTAGAGTGTCTGGACGTCCCGCTGATAAAGCGCAGCTTTTTAACCTGATTCATTACCACAGGGCGACCCTGCCCCTTTTCGACTTTGCCTCCGGGACACGCTCGGAGACGCCCCGGAACGTGGAACTGCACAAGGGCGGCGTACTGGTGGTGGAGGGGATCCACGCCTTAAACCCCAAAATTGCGGACGACAATTACGGCCGCCGCGCATTAAAGCTGTTTGTGGAGCCGATGCTGGAATACACGGAAAACGGCCGCGTATTGATTGATACAACCGATCTGCGCCTGCTCAGGCGGATGCCGCGGGACGCCGTCTCGCGCGACTCCAACCCGGATAAGGTGCTGCGCATATGGAAAAACGTCCTGCGCAGTGAGCCGGAAAAGATCCTGCCCTACCGCGCGCTGGCGGATCGGCGCATTGACTCCTCCTTCGCATACGAGCTGGCGCTGTACACAAGGTATGTGCGGCCCATGCTGGAGGAAAGCCTGCGCCAGGGCAGCGTCTATGAAAAGAAAATGCAGGAACTGTACGACAAGCTGGGCCGCTGCACAGTTTCGCTTTCCATTGAACAGGTCCCGCCGGATTCCGTCATGCGGGAGTTTATTATGGCCTAGAACAAAATGAAGCGGGGGCGTTTATCGCCCCCCGCTTCACTGCGTTAATAGCCCAGTTCTTCTCCCACAAGGATCACTTTTATACGGCCCTTCTGCCGCTGCTGCGCCTGAATCGCAAAGTTGCAGCACACCCGGCCCGCACTCCGGCAGCCGGCGGAAAAGTCGCTGCCCGGCTCCTCCAGGGAGCGGCACTGCCCGGTGTGCAGGCAGTAAGTCTCGCAGTGCAGGCGCTGGCAGTTGGCCGGCGCGGCCAGCCGTTTGACCCGCTCTGCCGCCTCGGACAGGTTGCGGACAATTTTGTTGTAGCCCGCGACGACAATCACGCTTTTCGGGCCGAAAATCATGGCGGCAATCCGGTTGCTGTGCCCGTCCACATTATACAGCTCGCCGTTTTCCGTGATGGCGTTGGAACTGGTTAGATAGGCATCACAGAAAAAGGTGCGGCGGAACAGGTCGTCCTTTTCCTCCGGGGTCATTCCCGGCCGATCCCGGTCGAGATAGTCGTAATCGCCGCTTTGCAGCAGTGCCATGACCCCCGTCTCCTTCAGTGTCTGGGACCCTCCGTTCCCCACAAGATCCCCTTTGTGCAGCAGCTCCCGCACCTTGTCGGCCACTCCTGCCCGGTTTTCCACATAGTATGCCTCCATGTTGTTTTTGCGCAGATTCTCCATTGTTTTCTCAATGCGCTGCATGATGACCGCTTTCAATGCATCGTCCATGCTTTTTCGCCTCCCGTCGGTTGTTACCTTCAGTGTAACAAGAATTCCCCCGTCCGTAAAGGGCCTAGAAAAACTTTTCCACCACAAAAAGGGCGGCGGCGCCAATAAAAAAGAAAACGGCGCCGACCACAGGCCGCCCCTGCCTGTGCAGTTCCGGCAGGATTTCGCACAGGGCAAGCTGGGTCATAATCCCGGCGACGGCCCCCAGCATGACGCCGACAGACAGCCCGGACAGCAGCCCGCCGAACACAAAGTAGGCCAGCACCGCCCCCACCGGCTCTGCCAGCGCCGGCAGCAGCGTATGCAGGACAGCCCGTCCCCGGCTGCCGGTGGCGCACCACACGGGCATGGCCACCATAATCCCTTCCGGGATGTTGTGCAGGCCGATGGCAACGGCCACCGTCAGCCCCAGCCGGGGGTCGTGACAGCCGGCAAGGAAGGTGGCAATCCCCTCCGGCAGGTTGTGCAGCGTCATGGCCACCATGGAGACAAATCCCAGCTTGTGCAGGCCGCCCGCCTCGTCCCTGGGCAGCCTGCCTATCAGTGCGCCCAGCGCCATCCCGCCAAGCATGGACAGGGCCGTAAACAACACCGCCTGCCAAAGCGCGAACAGGCTGTACAGCTCAAACAGTGCGGAGGGCAGCAGTTCCACAAAGCAGACGCACAGCATGGCCCCCGCCGCAAATCCCAGCGATGCACACGACCCGCCGCCCGTGGCGGCACAGAAAAAGATGGAAAGCCCGCCGGCAAGGGTCGCCCCGCCGGCAAGGACCGTCAGAAAAAAGCACGCAGCATCTCTCATTCCTCCCCTGCCAAATAGGTATGCAGGGCGGGGATTTTATATTTGTGCTTGAACTGGGACAGGAACTGTGGTATACTATCCGACACACCTTAAAGAAAATCTTGAATTTTTTGTTTTTATATGCTTTTTCTTTCTTTTTAACTGTAATAAAAGTAAAAATTACATATAACAAAAGAAAACATCTGTGTGTTAAAAACAGCGCCCGCTTTTTGCGGGGAGAGAGGCAATGGGGAGGGTAAAGTATATGAAAAAACAACCAGCCGTGCTCCTTTGCCTTTTTTCTGTTCTGCTTGCATGCTGTGCGGTGCTGTACGGGGAGTTTTTTTATGCCCGCGCGGTTCGCCACTGCGTGGTGCTGTCCGGAACACCACTCACACAGGAGATGGTACAGGGGCGGTGCTGAACGGGGACGGCACGCTTTCGTTTACAGCGGATGCGGCGGTCCTGCGCCTTCCGCTTCCCCAGAACCAGCTGGTTCGCTCCCTAAAGCTGCAGTTTCCCGGCAGTGCGCCGGCCAGCGTCAGCGTGCAGTATCGCGGTCGTGCATTGATGAGTCCTTATCGGGCCCAGAATGTTCCCGTGACCGACGGCGCGGCCCTGTGGCAGCAGCAGCCGGTGGAGATGGGGTGCTTTTCGTCCATATCCCCCGCCCGGCGGACGGGGAGCCGATGCAGCAGCCGGAAGTGATACTGAATACCGGCGTCCCCGGGTACCAGATGAACGTCCCGCAGGTGCTGGGGGCGGCGCTGCTTGGCTCGGTGCTTTTAATTGGCCTGGCTTTCCTGTTTCTGGAGACAAAGCGGCGGCATCCTCTGGTTTTGTTACTGCTGTCCGGCGGCCTGTTTCTCTGCGGGGTCAGGGCAGTGTATTCCTGCGGCCTTCAGCCGGTGACGGTGGCTTTCTTTGCGGTGGAAGCGCTTCTTCTCGGCCTGGTTGCAACGATAACAGGAGGGCGGCATGAGACAGAAATTGCAGCTATGTGGAGCGGCGCAGGCTGCTGCTGTTCCTTTTTACAGTTTTCTCGGTCTATCTGTTCTGGTCCATCCTTCTGCCCGTCAATGCGGCCCCGGATGAGCCCATGCGGTTTCAAATCCCGTATTTTATCTATCAGAACGGCAGGCTCCCTGTCGGCTATGAACCTCAGATTCTGGATCCCAACTGGGGCTTTTCTTATGCTTTTTTGCCATACCTGTCCGGCATCCTTTCTGCTGTGTTTATCAAAATTGTCAGCTTTTTTACAACGGAGCTGGCCGCTTTGTATATTGCGGCACGGTTTACCAGCGTCCTCTGCAGCACCGTTACCGCCTATTTTTGCTATAAGCTGTCTAAAGAGTGGTTCCCCGGGCCGGAGCGGTGGATGTTTATGGGGCTGGTGCTGTTTCTTCCGCAGTTTGCCTTCTGCTCCTCCTATTACAACAATGAGTCCATCTCAGTGATGAGTATTGCCATGATCCTGTACTGTTGGGTCAGCGGAACGAAGGAGAACTGGCCCATTAAACGGTGCGCCCTGTTTGCCGTCGCGCTGAGTATCTGTTTCCTTTCCTACTACAACGCCTACGGCTTTATCCTGTGCAGTGCGATTCTGTTCATTTTATGCGTGGCATTTCAGGGTGACCGAAAAATTCATTGGAAGCCGCTGTTTGGCAAGGGCTTTTTATCGTGGGCATTGTCGCCGTGCTGGCGGGCTGGTGGTTTGTCCGCAACTACCTGCTTTATGACGGTGATTTTTTGGGGCGCAGCGCCTTAAACCTGTGCGGCGAGCAGCACGCCATTGACGCCCTGAAGCCGTCAATGCGTCAGTCCCTGCGGGATCAGGGCTACTCCTTGCCCGACATGCTGAAAAACACAAGCTGGATTGAATACTCTTTCAAAAGTTTTATCGCCTATTTCGGCTGGATGGATGTGTGGGTGACCGACTGGCTTTACAGGGCGTTCCTGTTCCTGTTCGGCCTTGCCGGCGCGGGACTGCTGCTGCGCTGTAAAATGCAGTGCGCCGGCTGAAAGCGGCATTTGCCAGCCGGCCCCTGCAAACACGCAGGCAGATTTTTCTGCATGGCGCCATGCTTCTTGCCATGGGGATTACCCTGTTTTTAAGCATGTATTATTCCTACACTTCGGACTATCAGCCACAGGGCCATTATCTGATGCCCCTGCTCATCCCGCTGATGTACTATGTCACCGTGGGCCTGCGCAGCGCCTTTTCATTTGCCGCAAGGGTGTTAAAAGGCCGAAGTTGGAGCAGACGCTTTCCGGCGCGGTTTTTGCCTGTATGGCGCTGGCACTGGCCTTCTCCATCGGCACGGCGGTCATCCCCGCCTATTTCAGCTAAAAAAATCGCGGTGCTTTTCACACCGCGAATGCATTAACAGGCTTTTTTGCTTTTACAGTCCGTGCACAACCCCTTATAGATGGTGCTGTGGCCGGTAATGGACAACCCGGTGGCCTTTTCCACCTGGGACAAATCTACTGTGATTTCCTCCGGTATGTCAACGACCTTCCCGCAGCACTCGCAGATGAGGTGATCGTGCGGATGCAGGTTGCCGTCAAACCGTTCCGGCCCCTTGGGAACCTCCACCCGGGTCAGCATACCGTTTTCACAAAGGGCGTTCAGGTTCCGGTATACCGTACCGAGGCTCAGCTTTGGGTTCTCCTCCTTCAATGCGTTGTAGACCGCCTCCGCCGTAAGGTGAAGAGGCCGCTCGCACACTTTTTGATAAATCAATTCGCGTTGTCTGGAATATTTCATGTGTCCCTCCCGGAACTAATAATAGTTACTATTCATATACAGTATACCCGAGCGACTGTTGATTGTCAACCGGTTTTGTATACTTTCAGGAAGGAGGAAAGGCATTTTTTTTCTCTTGCGGATAAAATGTGAAAAGGAAACACACAAAATCATCGCTCTTGTATCACAAATAGAACCATGCTATACTGATACAAAGCCTAAACGAGAATTTTCGACAAGCTGAGGAGACAAGAAATGATTAACTTTAACGTTCCTCCCTTCGTTGGGAATGAAATGGAGTACATCCGTCAGGCAATCGCCGCTGAAAAGATTTGTGGGGACGGCGGTTTTACAAGGCGCTGCAATGAGTGGATGGAGCAGCATTTTAAAGCAAGGAAGGTGCTTTTGACCACCTCCTGCACCCATGCGCTGGAGATGGCCGCCCTGCTGGCGGACATCAAAGAAGGGACGAGGTGATTCTGCCCTCCTACACCTTTGTTTCCACGGGGACGCATTCGCCCTGCGTGGGGCAAAGCTGGTGTTTGTGGACATCCGGCCCGACACCATGAACATTGATGAAAAGCTGATTGAGGCGGCCATTACGGACAGGACACGGGCCATTGCCGTGGTCCACTACGCCGGGGTAGCCTGCGAGATGGACACGATCATGGAGATTGCCCGCAGGCACCACCTGCTGGTGGTGGAGGATGCCGCGCAGGGCGTCAATGCATTTTACAAGGGCCGGGCCCTCGGCACGATCGGAGATTTCGGCTGCTACAGCTTCCATGAGACGAAAAATTACAGCATGGGGAGGGCGGCGCCCTGCTTATCAACCGTGAGCAGGACGTGGAACGTGCGGAGATCATCCGTGAAAAGGGCACCAACCGCAGCAAGTTTTTCCGTGGGCAAATTGATAAATACACGTGGGTGGACATTGGCTCCTCCTACCTGCCAAGCGACATGAACGCCGCCTACCTTTACGCCCAGCTGGAGCATGCGGATGAAATAAACGACCGCAGGCTTGCAGTGTGGCACCAGTATGACGAGGGGCTGCGCCCGCTGAGGGATGCAGGCCTGATTGAGCAGCCCTTTGTGCCGGAGGGCTGCGTGCACAACGCACACATGTACTATATCAAGGCGAAGGATTTGGAGGAGCGGACCCGCCTGCTTGCCTTTTTAAAGCAGCGGGGTATCTTGTCGGTCTTTCATTACATCCCCCTGCACAGCGCCCCTGCGGGCCAGAAAATCGGCCGTTTCTTCGGGGAGGACCGCTACACCACCAAGGAGAGCGAGCGCCTGGCCCGGCTGCCCATGTACTACAGCATCACGGATGAGGATGTAAGGACGGTCATCGACGGATTTATGCCTTTTATGGAAGGAAGGCAGAGGGATGAGCACACCGCAAAAGAAACCCACATGGAAGGACTACCTGTTCCTTCACGGCATGCTGTTTTTGTATGCGGCGGGCGGAATTGCCTCAAAAACGGCTGCGGGCAAACCGTTTCTATCCTTTGAGTTCTGCTTTTTTACGGCCTGATGCTGCTGAACCTTGCCGTTTACGCCGTGCTGTGGCAGCAGGTGCTGAAACGGTTCTCCCTGTCCACCGCATTTTCCAACAAGGCGGTGACCATTGTGTGGGGGATGCTGTGGGGCTGCCTGCTGTTCGACGAAAAACTGACGCTGCCCATGATTTTGGGCTGCCTGCTGATTTTTTGCGGGTATTTTTCTGGTGGTGAGCGACCATGGATAAGCGGCTGTTGTTCTCCATCATCTACCTGTTTTCCGTGTTCATGTCCAGTGTCTCGCAGGTGCTGCTTAAAAAAAGCGCCATGCAGCCCCATGAAAGCAAGCTGAAGGAATATTTAAACATCCGGGTGATTGCCGCCTATGCCATCTTTTTTCGGCTCCACGCTGGTGACGGTGTTTGCCCTGCGCTACGTCCCCATGTCACAGGGCTATATTTTTGAGGCCACGGGCTACGTCTATGTCGGGGTGCTGAGCGTGCTGTTTTTAAAGGAGAAGCTGTCAAAGCGCAAGCTGTTGGGCATGGCGCTTATTTTGGCCGGAGCCGTGGTGTTCGGGCTGTAAGTACGAAAATGAAGGAGATTTTATCTTGAAGCTTTCCGTCATTATTCCCTGCTACAACTCCACCCATGTGCTGGTGGAGCTGGTGGAAAAAACCATTGAGGAGTTGAAGAAACTTCCTCTTGACAGCTGGGAGTTTATCCTGGTCAACGATTTTTCGCCCCATCCGGACACCATTGTCCTGCTCAGGGGCTGGCCGCCACCTATCCCTTCGTGAAGGTGGTGGACCTTGCCAAAAACTTCGGGCAGGCCAACGCGCAGATGGCGGCGCTGCACTATGCCACGGGGGATCTAATCCTCAACATGGACGACGACATGCAGACCCATCCGGAGAACATCCCCATGCTGTTCAACAAGCTGATGGAGGGGTACGACCTGGTGCTTGGCAGTTACCGGCAAAAGCGCCACTCCTTCTTCCGCAGGCTGCTGACGAAAATGGGCGACAAGTTTGACGAGCTGTGCCTGGAGCGGCCGAAGGGCATGGCGTTTACCTCCTTTTGGATCACAAAGAAATTTGTACGGGATGAGCTGATTCACTACCAGTATCCCTTTTCCTATATGGAGGGGCTGTTCTTACGTACGGTACGCAACATCGCCAACGTGGAAATTGAACATTTCGAGCGCAAGGAGGGGCACTCCGGCTACAACCTGAAAAAACTGGTCAAGCTCTGGAGCAATTTTACCAATTTCACGGTGATGCCGCTGCGGATTGCAGGCATCCTGGGCGGGGTGTCGGCCCTGCTGGGCTTCTGTTACGCGGTTGTAACGGTAATAAGAAAAATCATGCACCCGGGGATGATGGCGGGGTATGCCTCGCTGCTTTGCGTGATGCTGCTGTTTTCGGCATTACGCTTATCTGTATCGGGGCACTGGGGGAATACGTGGGCCGCACCTTCCTGTGCGTCAACAAAAGCCCGCAGTATGTGGTCAGGCAGACCTACAACGTGGATGAAAAACCAAAGGAGGAGCTGTAATGCAGCATAAACTGGTAATTCTCGGGTCGATGGATGAATTTATTGCGCTTGTCAAGCAGGCGAAGGCCCGCGGGATTTACACAATCGTGTGCGACGGCTATCCGGACGGACCGGCCAAGGCCTTTGCGAACAAAAGCTACGACATTGATATCCGGGATGTGGACGGCGTCGCCGCCATGTGCAAAAGCGAGGGGCGGACGGCATTGTCACCTCCTTCTCGGACATCATGTTCGAACACCACGTCAAAATTGCGGACCGGGCGGGGCTACCCTGCTACCTGAAGCCGGACAAGCTGCCCTTTTTAAGGGAGAAGTCTGAGATGAAGAAGATGTTTCAGGCGGTGGGGGTACACAGCCCCAAAAGCATCCGCCTGAAGGAGGGCTTTTCGGAGGACGAACTGAAGGGGCTTCGTTTCCCGCTGGTCATAAAACCCATTAACGGCTACGGCTCCCGCGGATTTATGTTGTGAACAGCGTCGCCGATATCCGCGCGCGGTTTGACGCCGTGCGGAAATACTCCACCGAGCGGGACATTCTCGCAGAGGAATACAACGACGGATATGAGTTCAATATGATGAACTGGGTGGCGAACGGCACGGTCTATGTGCTGAGTATTGCCGACCGGGAAAAAGTCCGGCCCCTGTCCGGGCGAGTTCCCGCACCTTGTGCGGGTGACCTACCCCTCCCGCCTGATTCATGAGGTGTATGATGCGGCCCGTGACGTGGTGCAGAGGGTTGCCGACTACGTGGGCATGAAGGAGGGGCCGCTGTCCATGCAGTTCTTCTGGAGCAAGGAACGGGGGATAGAAGTCTGTGAAATAACCGGCCGCCTGTTCGGTTACGAGCACGAGCTGGTCACCTACGGCAGCGGCTTTTCGGTAGAAAAGCTTTTGCTGGATTATGTGTATGACAAAAAACAGATGGAGCAGAGCCTGCAGCGCCACAGCGCCTTTTTCCGGCAGATTACCGCAGGGCTGTATTTCCACGGAAAAGAGGGGACGGTACGGGACCAGTCCGCCGTCCGCGCACTGTGCGACCGGCCCAGCGTGGCGGAATCCACTATCTTTTATCAGGAGGGGGACACGGTCAGCCACGAGGTGGGGGCAAAGCCCTATTTTGTCAGGATGTACCTGCTGGCAGACAGCTATCAGCAGCTGGATGAGGAGTCCGCCTATATCTTCGAGCGTATGGTCTCTCCGGATGAAAACGGGGATAACTTAATTTTAATAAATGAAGTACCGGAATATTAAGGAGGAGAAAAATGGAATTTACACCGCTGACCCTGCTGTATGATTTTTGTATCATCTCAGCGCTGCTGTTTGTGGCCAAGGTGCTGCGCAGCAAAATCCGCCTGCTGCAGAACCTGTATATACCGGCCTCTCTGCTGGCGGGCCTTATCGGCATGTTCGGGGGCAAATATTTTTTGAACATCATCCCGTTCAGCTCCGACATTTCGTCCTACTCATCCATCCTTATTGCGCTGCTGTTTGCCACGCTGTTTCTGGGCAGACGGGAAAAAAGCTCTTTCAAAAAAGATGATGAGCAATGTGGGCGACTCTTTTCTTTTGAACACGGCAGCGGAGGTGGGCCAGTGGGGGCTGGGCCTTCTGGCAGGCTATGGAATCCTGCAGTTTTTGTTCCCCAGCTGAATGAGGCGTTCGGTATGATGATGCCCTCCGGCTTCGTGGGCGGCCACGGCACCGCGGCGGCTGTGGGCAGCGTGTTTGCAAACAACGGATGGGAGGAAGCCACCACCATCGGGCAGACCTTTGCCACCATCGGCCTGCTGTGCGGCATTTTTGTGGGCATTATCCTTATCAACATTGCCACCAGAAAGGGCTATACCAAAGTCATTAAAGAGATGAAATCCCTGCCGGAGGAGATGAAAAGCGGCCTGGTCCCGGAGAAGGACCGGACCATCATGGGGAAAACACCGTCAACCCCATGTCCATCGACCCCTTTACCTGGCATTTGTGCCTTGTGCTTATCTGCGTAGGCGCCGCCTATTTAATTGATCATCTCATCCGTTTGGCCTTCCCGCAGATTGCCATTCCCGTGTACGGCCTGGCGCTTATCTGCGGCGTGCTGCTGCAGTTCCTGCTGCGGCTGTTAAAGCTGGACCGGTATGTGGACAAGCGGGTTATCACCCGCATCGGCAGCTCCGCCACAGATTACCTGGTGGCCTTTGGCGTGGCGTCCATCAATATCAATGTGGTCATCACCTACATCGTGCCCATCCTGATTATGAGCGCGCTGGGGCTGCTGTTCTGCATCCTGTTTTTGTTCTTCGTCTCCCGCAAATTTTTCCGTACATTCTGGTTTGAACGGGGGATTTACATTTTCGGCTGGTCCACCGGCGTCATGTCCATTGCGGTAATCCTGCTGCGCATTGTGGATCCGGAATTTCAGAGCGGCGTGCTGGAGGATTCCGGCTTCGCCTGGATTTTCGTCTCCATCATTGACCTGCTGTGCGTGACCTTTATTCCCGTCCTGCTGCTGCAGGGATTCGGCCTGCTGACCGGAATTTTCCTGGTCGTGTTTATGGTGGCCCTTATCGTTTTTGTGGCCTGTGGAACAGGCGGCTTAACAAAAAGCAAAGGAAGAATAAAAAAGTGGTGCGGCGCCCCGGGCGCCGCACCACCTTTTTCTTTTTAACTGTTTACGCCTGCTTTTCGAACATGTCCTGCCAACGCCGCACAGCGGGCAGACAAAGTCATCCGGGACATCGGCCCATGCGGTTCCGGCTGCAACACCGGCATCCGGGCAACCCTCCGCCTCGTCATAGATGTAGCCGCAGACAGTGCAAACATATTTCTCCATGATACTTCTCCTTTATTTCTGATGTTGTCGTTCTCAGTTTGACCTGTTGCGCAGGAATTATTCTCCTGCTTACAGCTTTATTATAGCATGACGCCGGCGCTTGTCAATCTGCCGGCGCATTGCTTTTACGGGTTTTACCCGGTCAGCTTAAAGTAAACATGCCGTTGTACAGCTGGTAGTACATCCCCTTCTGCCGGATAAGCTCGTCATGGTTTCCGCGCTCCATAATCCGGCCGTGCTCCAGCACTATGATGGCGTCTGCATTGCGCACTGTGGAAAGGCGGTGCGCAATCACAAACACGGTACGCCCCTGCATCAGGGCGTCCATGCCCTTTTCAATCAGCGCCTCGGTCCTTGTGTCGATGGAGGACGTCGCCTCGTCCAGAATCAGCACCGGCGGGTCGGCCACCGCCGCCCGGGCGATGGCAAGCAGCTGCCGCTGCCCCTGAGAGAGGTTGGCCCCGTCGGAGGTCACCATGGTGTCGTAGCCCTCGGGCAGGCGCCGGATGAAGGAGTCCGCGTTGGCAATGCGCGCCGCCTGTTCAATATCCTGCCTTGTGGCGTCCAGCCGGCCGAAACGGATGTTGTCCGCAATGGTGCCGGTAAACAGATGGGTGTCCTGCAGCACCATACCAAGGGAGTGTCGCAGGGCGTCCTTTTTATGTCCCGCACGTCGAACCCGTCGTAGAGGATGCGGCCGCCCTGCACATCGTAAAAGCGGTTAATCAGGTTGGTAATGGTGGTTTTGCCCGCGCCGGTGGAGCCTACAAAGGCGATTTTCTGGCCCGGCTTGGCATACAGGCTGATGTCCTTTAAAATAGGATGCCCGGACACATAGCCAAAGTCCACATGCTCAAAGCGCACGTCGCCGCGCAGCGGGTGCAAAGCGCCGTCCTGCGTCCGCCACGCCCAGCTTCCGCTGTTTTTTCCTTGCAGGGCACCAGCCCGCCGTCCTGCTGTTTTACGTTGATCAGATCCACCGTCCCTTGATCGGCCTCGGGCTTCTGGTCCATGGCCTCAAACACACGTTCCGCACCGGCAAGGGCCGCCAGAAGGAAGTTGCTTTGCTGGGTGAACTGGTTGATGGGGGCGGCGGCCTGGCGGACAAACACAAGGTAGCTTGCAAGGCTGCCCACATCCGTCATGCCGTTCATGGCCATCAGGCCGCCCAGAACTGCCACAATGGCGTAGTTGACGTAGGAGATGCTGACCACTGCCGGGACCATGGTCGCCGCGTAGGACTGCGCACCGGTTCCCGCCCGGCGCAGCGCCTCATTTTTCTCGCGGAAAATCCGCAGGTTCTCCTGCTCGTGGTTAAAGACTTTCACCACCTTCTGGCCGCCCACCATCTCCTCAATATAGCCGTCCAGATCGCCAAGGCTGGCCTGCTGCTTCGTGTAGTAGGCCTTGCTGCGCCGGCCGCTGAAACGGATGTAGAGAAACATGGCCGCATAGCAGACGACCACAACAAGGGAAAGCCGCCAGTTGAGAATAAACAGGATAAGCAGGGTGCCGGTCATCTGGATAAAGCTTTGAATCACCATGGCGAAGCTGTTGTTCAGCGCGTCGGAGATGGTGTCCACATCGTTGGTGAAGTAACTCATCACATCGCCGCGCCGCCCGGAATCAAAGAAGCGGACAGGCAGGGACTGAAGCCGGGCGAACAGATCCCGCCTGATGTCGAACAGGACCTTCTGCGCCGCTTTGACCATGGTCTGCGTGTACCCGTAGGAGCACAGGACGCCGGTGCCGTAGATGGCGGCAGTCAGCAGCACGCCGGAAACCAGCGACCGGATGCCCCCGTCCGCGAGGCCGTTCACCACAGGGCGGATCATATACGTGCCGAGCAGGTTTGCCAGCGCACTGAGCGTCACCAGCACCGCCACGGCCAGCAGCAGGAAGCGGTGCCGCCCCATATAGGAGAACAGCGTGCCCAAGGTGTAACGCAGGTTTTTCGGTTTTTTTCGCACTAAGCTGTCGCGCCGCCATCCGCCTTCCCTCCTTTCGTCTGGGATGCATAAAGTTCCTGGTAGATGGCGTCCGTTTGCAGCAGCTGCTCGTGCGTGCCCACCGCATGGATGTGCCCGTCGTCCATGATGACGATTTGATCCGTCTCCATAACGGAGGTGACCCGCTGGGCGATAATAATCTTTGTCACATCCTTAAGCTCTGCCAGCGCAGCGCGGATTTTTGCCTCTGTCGCCATGTCCACCGCGCTGGTGGAGTCGTCAAAGATCAGGATTTTTGGCTGCTTCAGCAGGGCGCGCGCGATGCACAGCCGCTGCTTCTGGCCGCCGGACACCCTGGCGCCGCCCTGGCCGATGTCGGTGTCCAGCCCTTTCGGCATCCGCTTAAGGAATTCATCCGCACAGGCGGTGCGGCAGGCCGCCCACAGGGCGTCGTCATCCGCGTCCCCGTTGCCCCACAGCAGGTTTTCGCGCACCGTGCCGGAAAACAGCACATTTTTTTGCAGCACAATGCCCACGGCGTCGCGCAGGGCCTTTAAGTCATACTCCCGCACGTCGCGCCCGCCGACGCGGACCGTGCCCTGCGTGGCGTCGTACAGACGGGGAATCAGCTGCACCAGTGTGTTTTTGCAGAGCCGGTGCCGCCGAGAATCCCCACGGTCTGCCCGGCGCGGATGTGCAGGCTGACCCCGGACAGGGCGTATTCCTTTGCAGAGAGGGAGTATTTGAAGCTGACATTGTCAAAATCCACGCTGCCGTCCGGGACTTCCGTCTGCGCGTGCTCCGGGGAGGAAAGGACAATGTCCTCATCCAGCACCTCCGCAATGCGCCGGGCGCTGGCAAGGGAGCGGGTAAGCAGCAGGAACACACCGGAAATCATCATCATGGAGTTCATGACCTGCAGCACGTAGCTTAAAAAGCCGGTCAGCTCCCCCACCTGCAGGGTGGAGCTGAGAATCATGTTGCCCCCGAACCACATAATCAGCACAATGGATGTGTACATAATCAGCTGGAAGGCGGGCAGGTTCAGCACGGCGTAGTGGAATGTTTTCTGGCTTGTCTGCATCAGCGTTTCATTGACGTCCCGGAACTTTTCCTCCTCATATTCGCCGCGGACAAAGGCCTTGACAGCGCGGATGGCGGTCACATCCTCCTGCACCACATTGTTCAGCCGGTCCACCGCCTTCTGGAGCCGACCGTACATGGGGGCCACCTTGTGCACGATATAAAACAGGATGCCGCCCAGCACCGGCGCGCAGAGGACGAAAACCAGCGCCAGCTCCGGGTTCATGCAGAAGGAGAGCCCCACGCCCATAATCAGCATGATGGGGCTGCGCACAAGGGGTCGGAAGCCGCCGTTGACAGCGTTTTGCAGCACCGTTACGTCGGTGGTCATCCGGGTTACCAGTGATGAGGTCTCGAATTTGTCCAGGTTGGAAAAGGCATATTTCTGCACCCGCTCATACTGGGCCTCCCGGATCCGGGCGCCCCAGCCATAGGCCGCCCGGGCGGCAAACCGGGCGTACAGCAGGCCCGCACCCAGGGAAAGCAGCGCGCACAGGCCCATCTGCGCCCCTTTCTGCAGGATGTAGCTGATGTCATGCGCGGCAACCCCACATCAATCAGGTCGGCCATCAGGAGCGGGATGAACAGCTCAAAGCAGGTCTCCACCGCCACCAGCAGCGCCCCGATGGCCAAATCCCTCCGGTACGGGCCAAGGTAGCGGAACAGAAGCTTTAAATCCCGCATGAGGGCGCCTCCTTTTCATCGTGGATATTCCGGTAAGCACGGGCGAGAAAGGCGGCGAACTGCGCCTTTTCCTCCTCTGAAAAGCCGCGCAGCATGATGTCCTCCATCTCCCGGCAGTGGCCCTGCCACTCCGACACCGCACGGCGGCCTTTCTCTGTCAGCTCAATGCGGTTGCTGCGCCGGTTGGCCTCGTTGGCCTGCCGCGTGACAAAGCCGCCCTTTTCCAGCGAGTTCAGCATCCGGGATATCGCCGCGGAATCAACCTCGAAATACTCTGCCAGCTGGTTCTGCTGGCAGGGCCCGTTTTTCTCAAGATAGGTCAGCAGCTTCGGCTGCCCCACCTCCAGCCCGATTTGCCCAAGGCAGGGGCGAAGGAAATTTCGCTGCGCGTGAAAGGCGCGGTACAGCAGCATATGAAAGGTCCGTTCCACCTGATCGTCTCCTTTGTTAATTGATATATCAATATTGACCAAATCAATTATAGTCCTGCTGCGGCAGTTGTCAAGCCTAAGGGAATTTTTTGCTGGCGGCCCGGGCACCACATGGTCTTTTGCCGACTGAATGCAGAATTATAGAAAAATACACCTCAAAATAGTAGAAGATATAGAAGATTCTCCGAAATATCGTGAATGGGTTGACAAACTGTGCCTGGAGGAACGGCAAGAGCATGGGTATGCTGATTGAAAAGTACATCGGCAAGACCGGCCGCAAGCTGTTCCTGCTGTTCTGCTGGCTGTTCTGCGGCATCGTGATTGCTGCTTTTGCAGACATGGTTGCCGGCACCTTCAATGCCTTCGGCGCAGACGGCGCAATGGTTGAAGCTGCCAAGACCAACGGCGCTGCCGGTATGGTGTCCATTATGTTCATGGTGTTTGCCGTTGTCTTTGGCCTGCTGCAGAAAAAGTTCAACTTCTCCGGCTGGAAGGAAAGCGTTATCAGCATCGTGTTCATCGTGCTGTCCTTTGTCATCGGCGCAAACCTGCCCCTGATCTTGGGCAAGGCCGCTTGGAGCTACATCACCTTTGTGTATATCTTCTTTGCCGCTGTGCTGCCCATGTGGCTGCTCAAGCAGCCCCGTGACCACATGACCACCTTTATGTTCGTGGCCATGATCGTGGGCGCTGTGGTTGGCCTGCTGGTTGCACACCCCACCATGAACCTGCCTGTGTTCACCGGCTTTACCAACGAAAAGCTGGGCACCATGTTCCCCATCCTGTTCGTCACCGTGGCCTGCGGTGCGGTTTCCGGCTTCCACAGCCTTGTTTCCTCCGGTACTTCTTCCAAGACCGTTGAGAACGAGAAGGATATGCTGAAGGTCGGCTACGGTGCCATGATCCTTGAAAGCCTGTTGGCTGTTCTGGCTCTGTGCGTTGCCGGTGCTGCCGCAGCTGCCGACGGCACCCCTGCCGCCGGCACCCCGTTCCAGATCTTCAGCCGCGGCGTTGCCGGTTTCTTTGAGATGTTCGGCGTGCCCGGTTACGCCGCGACCGTCTTCATGACCATGTGCGTTTCCGCACTGGCACTGACGAGCCTTGATGCCGTGGCCCGTATTGGCCGCATGAGCTTCCAGGAGCTGTTCAGCGTGGACGACATGGAGCACGCTGAGGGCTGGCGCAAGCTGTTCTGCAACGTGTACTTCTCCACCTTCATCACGCTGGTGTTCGGCTTTATCCTGACCAAGATCGGCTATGCAAACATCTGGCCGCTGTTCGGTTCTGCGAACCAGCTGCTGAGCGCACTGGTTCTGGCTACGCTGTGCGTGTTCCTGAAGGTCACCGGCCGCAGCTTTTAGAAGGGGATTTGAACCCTTGCATATCCCGCAAAAAGTTGGGAGCGCAGCGGAGGCGTCACACCCTGCTTTACAAGGGCATAACCGCCGCAAGCATGACCTTTTGTGGAGAGGAAAACTGGCGGAGCAGCATAAAATCCCCAACCGTTTGGCTGGGGATTTTGAATGGAGCATAGTCCATTCCGACGTGGTACGCCTGATGCGATTCGAACGCACGACCTTCAGAGTCGGAGTCTGACACTCTATCCAGCTGAGCTACAGGCGCATATTCAGTTAGCGTTACTTAGTATAGCACAAAACCGCTTTCATGAAAAGGGTAAAAAGAAAGTTTTTGTCCGTAAAACACCCTTGAGAAAGATTCGTAAAAAATTTTAAAAAAAAGGGAAAAAGGGAGTTGACAAACGGGAAGTGGTTTGGTAATATATATAAGCGCCCTGTGAGCGGGAAGCCGCTGACAGGGCGTAGGAACACCTTAAGGACCTTGAAAATTGAACGACAGAAGAACACAAGCATTGCTTATGCGCTTACCTGAGCTCCGTTTTTTAAATGGAACCTAAGCTGTTTTTAACAGCATGAACTTTTTACTAAAGAGTTTGATCCTGGCTCAGGACGAACGCTGGCGGCGCGCCTAACACATGCAAGTCGAACGGAGTTATTAAGACAGAAGCCTTCGGGTGGAAGAT
>VOFE01002422.1_pt1:117500-229431 | contig 229431 bp, 307 predicted proteins | sample 5384071 | NCBI WGS metagenome assembly VOFE01 (sample SAMN12384724, study PRJNA508395) | human gut metagenome | isolation source: healthy gut D | host: Homo sapiens
GGTTAAGGACTAGAGGTCTGGAGCCGAAGGGAAACCGAGTCTGAACAGGGCGAATGAGTTTCGTGCATACGACCCGAAACCGGGTGACCTATCCATGTCCAGGTTGAAGATGGAGTAAAATCCATTGGAGGGCCGAACCGACCTTCGTTGAAAAGATGGCGGATGAGGTGTGGATAGCGGAGAAATTCTAATCGAACTCGGAGATAGCTGGTTCTCCCCGAAATAGCTTTAGGGCTAGCGTTGCAGATCATTACCGGAGGTAAAGCACTGAATGGGCTAGGGGCCGAGAGGTTACTGAACCCTATCAAACTCTGAATGCCAGATAATGCGACTGCAGCAGTCAGACTGCGTGAGATAAGTTTCGCAGTCAAAAGGGAAAAAGCCCAGACCCACAGCTAAGGTCCCCAAGATGGTTTAAGTGGAGAAGGATGTAGGATTGTGAAAACAACCAGGATGTTGGCTTAGAAGCAGCCACACATTAAAAGAGTGCGTAATAGCTCACTGGTCGAGTGATTCTGCGCGGAAAATGTAACGGGGCTAAAACCTACACCGAAGCTTGGGATGCGTGTAAACGCATGGTAGGGGAGCGTCGTATAGTAGGGAGAAGCGTGAGCGGGAGCACACGTGGACGAGATACGAGTGAGAATGCCGGAATGAGTAGCGAGAATTATGTGAGAATCATAATGGCCGAAAGTCTAAGGTTTTTGGAGGAAGGTTCGTCCGCTCCAAGTTAGTCGGGAGCTAAGGTGAGGCCGAAAGGCGTAGTCGATGCACACACGGTGGAGATTCCGTGACCGTCAAAAGATTTAAGCAGAGGGACACTTTAGAAGGGTGTAAGCCGGGCGTTGGTAGACCCGGTCGTAAGGGACTGAAATTAGAGTAAGGAAGTACACTTGGATGAAGGCGAGAAAAGCTTTGTGGATATCTTCGGAGCCCGTACCGCAAACCGACACAGGTAGGTAGGAAGAGGATTCTAAGGCCAACGGGAGAAGGGTTGTTAAGGAACTCGGCAAGTTGACCCCGTAACTTAGGGAGAAGGGGTGCTCTAGCAATAGAGCCGCAGAGAATAGGCCCGGGCGACTGTTTATCAAAAACACAGGTCTCTGCTAAATCGAAAGATGACGTATAGGGGCTGACACCTGCCCGGTGCTGGAAGGTTAAGAGGAGGAGTGAGAGCTCTGAATTGAAGCCCCGGTGAACGGCGGCCGTAACTATAACGGTCCTAAGGTAGCGAAATTCCTTGTCAGGTAAGTTCTGACCCGCACGAATGGTGTAACGATCTGGGCACTGTCTCAACAACCAACCCGGCGAAATTGTAGTACCGGTGAAGATGCCGGTTACCCGCGACAAGACGGAAGACCCCATGGAGCTTTACTGTAGCTTAATATTGAGTTTTGGTATTACATGTACAGGATAGGTGGGAGACAGGGAACCATCGGCGTCAGCTGGTGGGGAGTCGACCTTGGGATACCACTCTTGGAGTGCTGGAATTCTAACCTGCGGCCATGAATCTGGTCGGGGGACATTGTTAGGTGGGCAGTTTGACTGGGGCGGTCGCCTCCAAAAGAGTAACGGAGGCGTTCAAAGGTTAGCTCAGTATGGACGGAAACCATGCATTAGAGTGCAAACGCAGAAGCTAGCCTAACTGTGAGATTGACAAATCGAACAGTAACGAAAGTTGGAGTTAGTGATCCGGCGGTATGTGAGTGGAAATGCCGTCGCTCAACGGATAAAAAGCTACCCTGGGGATAACAGGCTTATCTCCCCCAAGAGTCCACATCGACGGGGAGGTTTGGCACCTCGATGTCGGCTCATCGCATCCTGGGGCTGTATTCGGTCCCAAGGGTTTGGCTGTTCGCCAATTAAAGCGGCACGCGAGCTGGGTTCAGAACGTCGTGAGACAGTTCGGTCCCTATCTATCGTGGGCGCAGGAAATTTGAGAGGAGCTGTCCCTAGTACGAGAGGACCGGGATGGACGCACCTCTGGTGCACCAGTTGTCATGCCAATGGCACAGCTGGGTAGCTAAGTGTGGGCTTGATAAACGCTGAAGGCATCTAAGCGTGAAACAGACCCTAAGATGAGATTTCCCACTGAGCAATCAGGTAAGACCCCATGTAGACTACATGGTTGATAGGTCTGAGGTGTAAGTGTCGTGAGGCATTTAGCTTGCAGATACTAATCGGTCGAGGGCTTGACCTAAAAATACTTCTTTTCTTTCCTCTATTTTGTTTCCAAGGTACCTTCGTAGGTACACGAACCCCAAGACATGCACCAATAGCTCAGTTGGTCAAGAGCAGACACCTGACTCTTAATCAGCGGGTCCGCGGGTTCGAGTCCCTGTTGGTGCACCAAAGTCGGTGATAATAACGCTGAGGTCCCACCCGTTCCCATTCCGAACACGGTCGTTAAGCTCAGCAGTGCCGAAGATACTTGGCGGGTGACTGCCCGGGAAAATAGGTCGTTGCCGACACAAAAAGAAGCTGTTTTACAGCTTCTCTTTTTTATGCGGGGATTTGACAGGGCGTTTCCTAGAGAAAAAGCATAGAAAAAGTATTGACATTGACAAGGACTTGCGCTATAATAATTAAGCGTCCTGTAAGGGATACGATATCGCGGAGTAGAGCAGTTGGTAGCTCGTCGGGCTCATAACCCGGAGGTCGCAGGTTCAAGTCCTCCCTCCGCAACCAACATAAAGCTTCACACGAAGCTTTATATATGCGGGTGTGGCGGAATTGGCAGACGCGCTAGATTTAGGTTCTAGTGGTAGCAATACTGTATGGGTTCAAGTCCCTTCAATTGCGACGTTTGCATGGAGTAAGGATCGTCGCATAATCAATATGCTGGCTTTGCTGCTTGACAATTGTCTCAAGGAGGAAGCCTGCATGAAATACATCAATGCAAAAAATCTTCTTCCCGATGCGCTGGTCAAGGAATTGCAAAGCTATATTCAAGGGGGCTACCTTTATGTCCCCGCCGATCAAGCGCAGCAAAAACGATGGGGAGAAGCTTCGGGCTACCGGCAGGAATTGCAGCAGCGAAACCGCCGAATCGTAGAGGAGTTTCAGAACGGAATCTCTATGGAGGCGTTGGCGGAAAAATATTTCCTGTCCGTATCAGCCATTCGTAAAATCATTTATCAGAAATGAACTGGCAGGGGTTGCAGTAATGCAGCCCCTGCTTTGTGTTGATACAGATTGATTCGGTATTGTCCTGTGGATAGAAAAGAGGCCATGGCAGTAGTACGATATTAAGTAAAGAATCCATCCACAAGAGAGGAACAGACCATGTGTACTCGATTTGTCTACCGAGGTGATGATACCATCACCGGCTTCAATTTTGAGATTGACCTTGCCGTATGGGATCACAAAATCATAGCAGAAAAAGACCGCTTTTATATCGGCATCCTACGGCCCGACGGGGTGCGTCATTCCTATCATGGTGTGAACCGCAACGGAAATATCGGAACCCTGTTGTATGTTCACGGAAACCCGGAGGGAGCCTATCAGGATTCCAAAAACTGCATGACAATCGCAGACCTGACAGAACAGTTTGTGCAGGCAAAAATCAGTTTTGATGATGCACTGCAAATCGTACAGGAACGGAAGATCGTCTATGCCCCGGATGCCACTATGCAGGCCATGCTGTCCGACAGGCAGGGCCGCACCCTGATCGTTGAACCCGGGTATTGGCTGGCGAGAAGATCATGGCCGGTATTCGCTGATTACCAATTACTCTGTACTTGCACCCGAAAGCACAAGGCCCTTCATTGTACCGGGGGATGACCGATACGAAAGAGCCGCCAAACTTCTGAACTCGTATAGGGAGCTTTTTACTGTCGCTGATGCGTTTTCTGTACTTCAAGCTGTCCGGCAGAGGGAATCTGGGCGACCAGGGTTTCTTTCGTTTATTCATCGAAGGAACACGCCGTTTATTATGTGCGGAACAATGATTTTTCACAGATTGAAAAATACGAGTTTCCACAGCTTTGAGAGAAGGAAAAAGCCATGAATCCAGAGAAAATTTATCCTCGCACAAACGACCATGAAACGGTTTATTTGAAAAGTGTCGTGAAGAATTCCAACATCCTTGTCGGGGACTTTACCATGTATAACGACTTTGTCAACGACCCGCGGCAGTTTGAGAAGAACAATGTACTGTACCACTATCCGATCAACCATGACAAACTTATCATTGGAAAATTTTGTTCTATCGCCTGCGGGGCAAAGTTTTTGTTCACCAGCGCCAACCACACACAAGCATCCCTGTCCACTTATCCGTTCCCGATCTTTTTTGAGGAATGGGACTGGATGTCCAGAACATTACGAGCGCATGGGACAATAAAGGCGATATTATCATCGGCAACGATTGTTTATAAAAATGTGTGGATTGATGATATGAAGCTGTTATCCTGTCTGGCAGCAGCAAGTGCCTCTTACCGGTTGCCCAAAAACGGCACAATTCACAACTGTGAATTTACAAGGGACTATATACGCAAGGGGCTGACTTTGCCCGTGCGGTACGAAATGTACTGGAATGAGCAGGAACAGCTCTGGATGGGGATCTGCACAGGCTTTCCGCCCCTCCCGTCGGTAAAGGAGCTTGCACAGAAACTGCCGCCGAAGCTCGGAAAGGTCAGGACCGTAATATGAGAAGCTCGGCTTATCTGGAAGAACTGACCCTTCAGTCGGACAAATTACTGGAAGAACTGTGCAGGCGGTACGGACGCGGCTTGGATCGGGACGACGCACGGATGGAGGCTGCCGCAGAACTGATTTGTGCCGGAAAAGACTACAAAAAAGTACAGGGCTGCTATGAATTTTGGGATTACGTCACAGGGCGCGTTGTGCAGCGGCTGGAGCTGAAAAGGAAGGAAGCCAACAGAATCCGAAAGGTTGAAAACGGATATTCACTGGATCAGCCGGTTGCAGAGGGTGAGGAAGCGGCCCGTGATGTTTTTTTTTCCAATACAGGGAGATTTTGTAAACGGCGTTGTTTTGACGGACTATGTAAACGGGCTTCCCGACATGGATCGGACCGTTGCGTGGGACTATATAAACGCCTACACCGATCAGGAAATTTTGGACTGGAGCCGCCTGTCCTTTCAGGATTTGGAGGGGATAAAAGGGCGGCTGCGTTTAAAAATGGAACAGTATCTTTCCATCTGACCGATCGGAAGGAAGCCCTCAGCTGGGGCTGTGCCCGCCCCCGGACGGCAGAATGGGCAAAAAGAAAATCCGCCCCCTCCGCCCATTAAAAAGGGGAAAAAGGATGGCGGAGGGAACAAAAAGGCCGCTTCCCATCGGAAGCGGCCTTTTTCAGGTGATGTTACCGGGCGGAAATAACTTTTTCAATATTCTCTGCCAATGTGTTGAAATCATAGCCGTTTACCTGCTCCACCAGACGTACGTCATCCTGTTTCAACGCCTCCGGATGCAGTGCGCCCACAATGGCGCCGGCCATGGAACCCATCATGTCGGTATCGTTTCCGAGGTTGACGGCCATCCGCAGTGTCGCAGCCGCATCGGCATCACAGGCTGCAAGGCAGCCGAACACCGCCGGGACGGATTCATTCGCGGCATTGCTGCAGCCCACCTTTTCCTCGATTTCCGTCAGGGCTTTCTCAAAATCCCCTGGGCGGCCAGGCCGATTTCAATGGCCAGCTCCATTCTGCGGCTGACAAGAGCTGTGGCTGCGGGCTGGATGCGGTAGCTGTCCGCAATCTCGAAGCCGCGCCGTGCGCCATGCACGCCTGCTGCCAGCACAGAGTGACAGGTCGCCCCGTCTTTCAGCGCTTCGCTGACGGCGGCGGCAATTGCTCCAGCACCCGAAAGGGACACCATATTCCCATAGATGTTTTTGAAAACCTTTATCGTCGCCTCCACTGCGGCCTCTACATCCCCGGGGAAGAACACCGCGGACGCAAAAGCGCGGGCGGCCGCCTCGTTGGAAATTTTATGGTGGTCATAAGTCAGGAAGGGATAGCGATAGCCGGTGTCGATTCCTGCAAGGTGGCAGTAGGATTCTCTGGTGATGCCGCCTGCAAACTCCAAATTGGCAGGGTCTGCGCCCCACTGCAGCAGGACTTCCCCTGCGTCGTACTCACTCATGGCGCCGTTGTTTTCAAGGAAGCGGGCAATCAGCTGCAGCGCATAGGGCACCGCATCGGCAGAGTGTCCCGCAGGGAATTTGCCCTTCATCTTGGTGGAGGTGGGGGCGGGAAGCAGCGACTCAATCAGGCTCCCGTATTCCTCCCTGATCATGTCGGTGGTCCAGGTGGTGACAGCCGCGCCCATGGCCTCGCCCACTGCGGCACCGGCGATACAGCCGTAAAGATTGTCTTTTCTCATCCGTTATGCCCTCCTCTCATCAGCCAGCTTGGCCAGGTCCTTTGCCATTCCGCACAGGTCAAAGTGCTTGGTCAGCGCATTGTCACAGCAGTTCATTTTTTCAATCAGGATGCGGTCCTCCTCCCGGAAGGAGCCGGGCCCTTCAAACGCACCGTAAATTGCGCCGCCGATGGAGGCGATGGAATCGGTATCCCCGCCTGCATTGACACCCAAAATAACCATGTCCATGGCGCTGTCCGCGGCCATGAACAGGCCGAACAGGGCGGCGATGGACTCGGTGCAGGTTAAAGAGGTGCCGATGAGGGAGGCCAGTTCATACAGCAGCCTGTCGGTATCATGCCCGTAACGAAGGCCCAGTTCCACCGCCATCTCAATGCGGGGGCCCATTTTGGCGCCAGCAACAGGATAGGCGATGTCCTTAATCCGGCGGCAGGATTCCTCCACGCCGTACAGTGCCGCCTTAACAATCTCCTCTTTGGTTGCGCCGTCCACCATGGCCCTTGCGGTGGCACAGGACACGGCAACCGCCGCTGAAATGGCCACAGAGGTGGGATGGGTGGGCATGCACATGGCAATCGTTTCGGTAATGGCACGGTCAAAATTCCCCGGGTTCATAAAGCCCATGGGGAGGCTTTCATGGCGGTGCCGTTGGTAATCAGGTGGTTGCGGGTTTTCAGATGGGCGTACTTGTCCACCGGGATTTCACCCTTCATGCGCTGAATCTCCACCTTGGTGTTGGGCCCGGAATGGTCGATAAAGTACTGGTCCAGCTCCGACCAGTCGATAAGCACCTGCTCAAAGGCCTTCTGATCCATCTGCCCTTTATTTTTTATGTAGGACAGGCCGATGAGATACACAAGGCTGAAATCGTCTGTGACCATACCACGCAGATTGCGGCGGGCAAAGCAGTCGCAAACCGGATCCAGCAGTGTGGTGACGAAACCGCCGTGCCGCTTGACGATGGCCTCGGTGGTCTTGGTCTCCGTGACGGCGCCCATGGCGTCGCCGACGGCTGCGCCGAGAAGTGCCCCAAGGATTCGTTCCTCTGTTGTCAAGATAATCAACTCCTTACCGAAAAAATTGGCGGACCTCTTGAAAAATCCGTAAATATAGTATATCATAATAATACATTATAGTAAATATGGTTTTTTAAAAATTTGGTTGTTTTTTCAAACCCGGCAGACGCATTTTGAATAAAACGCAGGGATTTTACCGCGCCGCGGGGTGCGGGGAAAGGAGTGCTGTGCAATGAACAACCCGGAACCGGTGTCCAGGGCGCCTGTGAAGCTGGAGAAGTTCCGTGATTTGACCTTGGCGCGCTGTGCAGGGCAGCTGCTGGCGTTTGCCTGCGATTCCTCGGGCTCTGTGGGCGGCCTGCCGGAGGATGAGGTGCAAACCGGCGCTTATCAGTCCGGTATTTTCATGGTAAAGGTGCCGCTGATGGAGATCCTTGCCAGCGGGGCGGTGCCGGTGGCCGTCTATGCCGACTTCTGCTACGGCCCAAGCGCCTATAATGACGAGGTGCTGCACGGAATCAGGGATGAACTTGCCAGCGTTGGTGTGGATCCCTCCATCATTATAAAGACATATGGAACGGGGAAGGAGCCGCGGTGCTCTGCCACTGGGGCCACAGTGGTGGGGCAGGCCGGGCCCGGGGGCCTGCAGGTCGCTGTCTCCCGGCCGGGGGACAGGGTGTACACCATCGGCAGGCCGCATGACAAGGACCGGGCTGAAGGGCAGCTGAACAACGCGGCCATCAAAAAGCTGCGCGACTGCCCCTTTATCCATGAGATTCTTCCCTGCGGTTCCCACGGGTTCCGGTATGAGGCGAACACGCTGGCCCGGTCCTGCGGGCTGCAGTTTGAGGAAAAGGGGACTACCCCCTTCTTGCACAGGCGGAGGCCACCTGCGGGGCGTGTGCCTGCGCGGTGTTTACACTGGCGCAGGAGGATGAGAAGTGGCTGCAGAACCTGGATCTGCCCTTTTTCCTGTGCTGTATCGGCACCCTGAAGCAGGAAAGCCATCAAGTCCGCCCGCGCCGCCGGAACGGTTTTCACCGGTTCTGCTGCAGCCGGATGGCAGCCTGCGCTTCCGGCAGGGCGGCAGCATTGTCTCGGGGCGGCGCTCAGCTACGGCGTGGGAATCCGCCCGGGGACACGCGCCCTTGCCCCCACAGGCCCTGTCGCTGCGCCTGCTGGACGCAGTCCGGGCCGCGCAGCCGAAGGCTGTCCCGTTCCTGTTAATCAACAACCTGAACCTGCCCATGCGGACGCAGGGACAGGAAACGATTGAAATTTTGCGCCCAGCGCTCCGGCAGATGGGCGTGGATCCGGACACGGGCTTTACCGGCAGCACGGAGGACAACCATCCCAGCGCATGGACCGGGATGGCCCTGCGGCTGTTTGGCTGGAAAGAATAAAGATGACAGGCGAATGCCTGTCATCTTTTTCTATGCATCTTTAAGGATTTTCATCAGTCGCTGTTTATACAGCTGGTGATTCAGCTTTTTGACGACAACGGCATTGTCGGCGGGGATGGTCTGGGGGACTGCGAGGAAATCATTCCGGTCGTAAAAATGACCTGGCCGTAAGTCGCCTCCTCCCTGGTGCAGCAGAGGGCATACACACTGACGCTCTCCAGCACAACGTCCTCCCAAAGTGCGACGGCAACAGCCACGGCGTCGGGAAGATCCACCATGTATTCCCCTGTGCGGCGCAGGTTATAGCTCAGCAGCGTGCTGTTGCACTCGACGGCAAACCGGCACAGCGGGTTTCCTGCTGACAGGGTATCCAGTTCCTCCTTATGCAGTGCGGCGGGACCAATGCACTGGTCAAAACCGACGATCGTCATCGGGATCCCGCTGTGAAGCAATATGGAAAAGGCATCCGCGTCGACATACACATTGAAGGTCGCAACAGGGGTGGTGTTTCCGCGCCCAAACCCGGCGGTGCCCATGATATAGAGATGCTTGACCTGCCGCATCGTCTGCCGGTCTTTCAGGATGGCGAGGGCGATGTTTGTAACGGGCCCCAGTGTGACAAGTTCAATTTCACCGGGATGTGCGCGCACGGTCTCCAAAATATAGTCTGCCGCATGTCCCGCCGCCGGCGTGGTGGTGGGATGAATCAGCCCCCTGTCGCCCATGCCGTCGTCCCCGTGCACACGTACTGCCGTGGCCAGCGGGCGCAGCAGAGGACAGTCTGCCCCCTCGTAGACGGGGATGTTTCTGCCGCACAGTTCCAATGTGGCAAGTGCATTTTTTTGTGGCAAGAGGCAACAGGACGTTCCCACAGACGGTGGTAACACCAAGGATATCCACAGAGCCCTCCAGAACTGCCAGCATTAAAGCAACGGCGTCGTCGCTGCCCGTGTCGGTGTCGATAATCCATTTTCTCATTTTCTACACACTCCCTTTCTGTTTGTACTTTCGATAATAAATCTGGTATGATATGAAAAAAGGTCAAATGACCTGAAATGAGGCTGCCATGGAAAAATTTTTTGAGCACCTGCCGCCCGGGATATCCTACATCGAAAAACGGTATGAAAAAGGGCGGACCATTTTGGGCCCGGCGGAGAAGGGCGGCCATCTGTACATCCTGAAGCGGGGCACCGCCTCTGTCTATAATCTGGGGCTGGAGGGGAAGAACTGAAAATTTTTGACTATCGTCCCGGGGAATATTTTGGCGAGGTGGAATTGCTGTGCGGCTGCCGGTATCCCCTTCTGGTGAAGGCGAAAACGGAGTGTACCGTGTGGCTTGTCAGGGGGGAGGACTTTTGCACTGGCTGCGGGAAAGCCCGGAGTTCTCCCTGTTTATGATGAAAAGCCTGTGTGAAAAACTTCTTTATAACTCCGACAGGCTTACGAGGATTTCGCTTCTGAGCATGAGGGAGCGGTTCTTACTGAGTATCTATACCTACGAACAGTCGGGCCGCCTTCCTGCTTAAGTAAAACACAGCTGGCGGAGGATATCTGCGCCCCCATCCGCAGCCTGAACAGGCTGATTGCGGAAAACACGGCCCTTGTGCGTTATGAAAACAGGGCCTTTTCCGTTGTGGACAGGGAACGGCTGGCGTCGCTTTGCGCTGAAATTCAGGCTGTGCTGTGGCAACAAGCAGATTAAAGGGGACCGGCTTTCCCCCATAAAACACAGGCCCATCCTGCCGGACCGGCAGAAGGCTCTGCGGCTTTCCGGGGCACCAGGGACCCTCTTTGGCATGATACGGATGGAAAGGACAGGAAAAGGAGGCGACAGCTTATGCTGGCGTTTTTATCCCCGGCGAAAAACATGCGCCCGCCGCGGCAGGACGGCATTCCCCACAACCCCGGCCTTCCTGCCGCAGGTGCGGCAGCTGGCGGAACAGCTAAAAAGCCTCAGCGCGTGGCAGCTGGAGACCCTGCTGCACACAAGCCCGGAGCTTGCATTAAGGGCCTTTGTCCATTATCAGGAATTTGACACGGCCCATCCCGGCTGGCCTGCACTGCTAAGCTACCGCGGCCTTGCGTACAGCGCCCTGTCCCCGGAGAGCTTTTCCGAAAAGGACCTGGCCTTTGCCCAGCAGCATGTGCGGATTTTATCCGCGTTGTACGGCGCGTTGCGTCCCCTGGACGGGATTCTGCCCCACCGGCTGGAGTTTCAGTGCGGTGTGCGGGTGGACGGAAAAACCTGTATGCCTTTTGGGGCGACAGGCTGTACCGAAGCCTGTTTTCCGAGGGCGTGCCGGTGGTGAACCTTGCGTCCGCGGGTATGCAAAGGCGGTTGTTCCGCACCTGCGGCCCGGCGACCGCCTGGTGACGTGCGAGTTTTTGCAGCCGGTGCGGGGGAAATTTGTGACAAGGCCCACCGAGGCGAAGCAGTGCCGGGGCGGGATGATCCGGTTTTTGTGTAAGAACCGGCTGAACCGGCCGGAGCAGCTGCAGGCGTTCGAGGGAAATGGCTACTGTTTCCGGGCGGATTTGTCCGATGAAACGCGCTACCGCTTTGTAAAGGAGGCAGGTAGATGAAGGAGCAGCTTTGGAACCCGTGGCACGGCTGCCACAAAATCAGCGAGGGGTGCCGCCACTGCTACGTCTACCGGTCGGACGCACAGTATGGGCGTCGGCCCGACGTGGTGGAGCGTACGGGGGAGTTTGACCTGCCGGTCCGCAAGGACCGTTTTGGAGAGTGGAAAATTGCGCCGGGCACCTTGGTGGACACCTGCTTCACCTCCGACTTTTTTTGTGAAGGAGGCGGATGCATGGCGGCCGCAGGCGTGGGAGATGATCCGGCACCGCAGCGATCTGCACTTTCTGTTTATCACAAAGCGCATCCACCGGTTTTACGAGTGTATCCCGCCCGACTGGGGCGACGGCTACAAAAATGTGAAAATCTGCTGCACTGTGGAAAATCCGGACCGGGCGGCCTTCCGCCTTCCCATCTTTACACAGGCGCCCATCCGCCGCAGGGGCATTGTGTGCGAGCCGCTGCTGGGGCCGGTGGATCTGTCCCGGTTTCTCGGGCCCGGTATTGAGGATGTGATGGCGGGCGGCGAGTCCGGGCCGGAGGCCCGTTTGTGCGATTACAGCTGGATATTGGATCTCCGGCGGCAGTGTGTGGAAGCGGGCGTACGCTTTTGGTTCAAGCAGACGGGCACCCGCTTTCTGAAAGACGGACGGCTGTACCGCGTCCCGCGCAGGCTTCAGCACAGCCAGGCCCGCAAAGCGGGAATCAATTATGACCCATAAGGAAAAAGCAGGGCCGCCGGGGTATCCCGGCGGCCCTGCTTCCTTTTTTCAATCAGCTAGGCCTGTTTTCTTTTTTTGTACAGTACGGCAAGCCCTGCTGCCACAGACAGGACAGCCAGCGTCAGCAGGCCGCCCACCCGGGAAATCTCACCCGTCTGCGGGACGGAGGGCTGCACCGGATCTTCCTCCGGGGTCTGGGGCTTTTCCTCGGGAACAGAGGGGTCGGGCTGCTGCTCCGCCGCGGTGCCGTAGACCGCCACGGTTCCGCTGACCTCATGGGCGCACAGCAGCAGCGCGCCGCCGGTGGGGGACTGCTCCGCAGGGACAAAGCACAGCCCCTCGGGGAGACGTCGCCGGCAATCGCCTGCGAGTAGTCGCGTGAATTGATGTAACCGGCATAAACAGGGGCGCTGGGATCGGTGATGTCATACAGCATCACGCCGCTGACCCGCTCCAGCCCGATGAAAGCAAAAGTCCGGTCCCCGATGGTGCCGGTGGTTATGCCCTCCGGCTCCGGTCCTTTTTGCTGCTGCGGCTCTTTTTGTCCGCATCGTCGTTGGAACAGTTGAACCAGGCTGCGGTCAAGGGGTTTTCCGCCGTCAGCTGTTCAAAATCCGCGCCGCTGTCATAGACAAGGCTCATATCCTGCGTGTCCCACACGGAGAAGGAGCGGCCGCCCAGCAGGTAGTAGGCGCTGCCGTCGTCGATTTCAAAACCGTCCATCTTGTTCACATCAAGGATGTCCACCTTTTTGTACAGCTTCTGCTGGTCCTCGGTGCCGGGCAGCATGTCCCGCGTGTCGTCCAGATTAGTGTACTCCGTGGCGCCGCTGCCCCACTCGCGCGCGTCGCCCCTCGTTTGCCGTCAGCAGGTAGGTCTTTCCGCCCGCCGTGACGGTGGCGACGGCATCCGGCATATAGACGCCGTACACATTGTCGTAGTGGATGATGTTCGCCTCATCCGACCAGCCTGTTTTGTCCGTATCCGGGCGCTGCAGGTCGATGCGGTTGTCCCCGGTGGAGTAATCCTTGAAGCCGAGGCCGTTGATGGCAGTCACGCTGCCCGCCTCAATGTCCACTGTGGCAATGGCGTTCGCCTCCTGAAGGGAGACGTAGGCCGTTTTCCCGTCCGGCGTCACAGCGATGTACTCCGGTTCCAGGTCGACGGACGGATTGGTGTCCTTCTTTAGCAGGACGTTGTCCGCCACCAGCGCCGCCCGGGCCTGTGCCCCGTCAAAGGCGGTAAAATCCGCGGTAGTTACCACCCCGGTGTCGAGCTGGACAATGCTGACAGATCCCTTCGGGTCGGTTACCCCGGGGCCGTAGCCGTCCCGCGGTTCCCCTTCGTCCGCAGTCAGGGCAGTAAGCCCGTCCGGCGTCAGGGCCACCATATCCGGCTGCACCCCCACCATGTAGTGGGCCAGATAGCCGCCGCCGTAGTCGAGCACCAGCAGCATGCCCGGATCGGCAGTACCCGCCGCCTGAACGGCACAGACAATCCCTTTTTTCTGCGTGCTGACAGCAACAGAGGTAAAGTCCCCAAAGACAAAACCGGGCTCAGCCTGCTGTGCAATGTCGCCGATGCTGATATCCGTACCGGCGCCGAGATCCGCCGTGCTGCCGGCCTGCACCCCGGCCAGGTCCACAATGCGCAGGCTGCGGGTTGCGCCGCTGACCACGTACATCTTGCCGTTATCCGGATTGTATTCCACAATTTCCGCCACACCGCCGTCCGCATTCTGCGCCCCGACGGAGTAACTGGCCAATTTGGTAAAGACGGCGCTCTCCTCCGCGCCGGCGGGCACCGCAGCGCTGACTGCCAGCGCGACGCAAAGCAGCGCAGCCGCGGCCTTTCAAACCTTTCATTTCCGTTTTTCTCCTTTCACTGTGCTTGGTTCTATCCTACCCCGGATGAAAGCCCCTTCACAACCAGCCGCAGGTGAAAAAACGGTAAAGCCATGGTAAAGGTTCCCCGCAGGAACGGAAAAACGTGGTATAATACAGGCAGAAAAAAGAAAGGAGTGGTTTGATACCATGCCGTTTATTAATACGAAAGTGAACATGCCGCTGGACAGACAGCAGCAGCGCGAGGTGAAAGAGCGTCTGGGCAGGGCCATTGCCCTGCTGCCCGGCAAAAGCGAGCAGTATTTAATGGTGGGCTTTGAGCCGGACTATCCACTGTATTTCCAGGGGGACGACGGGGAGCGCCCCGCCGCCATGGTGGAGGTCTCCGTGTTCGGCAGCGCGCCGGCCGCCGCCTACGGGAAACTGACTGCCGCAGTGACAAACACCCTTTCCGAGGTGCTGAAAATTGACCCCTCCCGCATCTATGTGAAATATTCTGAGCACCAGCACTGGGGCTGGAACGGCTCGAACTTTTAGGGGGAGGGGAAGCAATGAAATCCTACCGGAAGGAACTGTGGTTCCATCTGCCCCGGCGCAGGGGCCTTGTCAACATCACGGGACAGGTGGAGGAGGCGCTGCACGACAGCGGCGTCAAGGAGGGACTTATCCTTGTCAATGCCATGCACATCACCGCCAGCGTCTTTATCAATGACGATGAAAGCGGCCTGCACCGGGATTTTGAACGCTGGCTTGAAAAACTGGCACCGGAAAAACCCTACGACCAGTACGACCACAATGGGTTTGAGGACAACGCCGACGCGCACCTGAAACGCACCGTCATGGGACGGGAAGTGGTGGTGGCCGTCACAGACGGCAGGCTGGATCTGGGCCCGTGGGAGCAGATTTTTTACTTTGAATTTGACGGCATGCGCGACAAACGCGCACTGATTAAAATCATCGGGGAATAAAGGCAGGGGATGGGCGCGCCCATCCCCTGCCTCTTTGCCTGAACACCGGACAAAAAGCGAAAAAGTAACGGCGCCTGCTGTGTGCACAGTCCGTTTTTGGGACACCTTTTTCATTATAATAAGGACAGACGGGGACGGAAGACCCCCGCATATTCTGGAAAGAAGGTGTCAGGAATGGAATACAGGCTGCAGTGGGTTGCCGGACATGTGGAGGTATACGACAGGATGGGGACATTCCTGTTTTCTGCCGATACAGAGCACGAGGCGCTGGAGGATTTGGCGCTGATGGAGCAGAAGGAAGCGGCTTAACGGCGGGACAAACTGCGGACGCGCATCTTGGCGGGCGCAGTTTTTTATTGTATAATGGAGCAAAAGACGGTCACGCGCAGGAAGGGAGGGGCGCCCATGGCCAGAAGGATCGTTCTGCGCCACCTGCTGCTGGCCTGCGTGCTGGCGGCGGCACTGGCTTTTTTCTGGCTGACGGGAATCGGCTGCCCGTTTCGGGCCCTGTTTCATATCCCGTGTCCCGCCTGCGGCACCACCCGGGCCCTGCTCTGCCTGCTTCGGGGGGGATGTTGCGCACTCGCTCTACTACCATCCGCTGGCAGTTCCGCTTGTGGCGGCGGTGCTGGCGGGAATCCACCGCGAAAAAATCCCATGGCTTAAAAAGCGCGGCGTTACGGTGTACCTGTATTTTACAGCTGCCGCTGTTCTCGTGCTGTATCTTGCACGGTTTTCATCCATTCCTTAAACAGACGGTAAATTATTACCGTGGCCCTCTGTTTTTTATTGACAGGATATGGAAAACATAGTATACTAATAGCACCGCACATGAGGAGGGGTTGAAATGGATACACAGAAAGTAGACATGTATATCATGGCGAATCAAAAGTACTTTCCGGCAGAAAAAATGATCTTTATCCGCGAGCGCCTGCTTAGCATGGACGACGCAAAGTTCCCGATGATTGCTTCACTAGGCCTTCAGGACCCGACAACGCTGCTAATTGTGTCCATTTTTGCAGGCAGCTTTGGGATCGACCGGTTCATGCTGGGCGATGTGGGACTCGGGGTGCTTAAGCTGCTGACGATGGGCGGATGCGGCATTTGGACGCTTGTGGACTGGTTCACGGTCCAGCGCCGCACACAAGAACAGAACCTTAGCAAACTGATGATGTTTCTGTAAACGAGTTGGCGATGGCAGCGGCGGGAAGGATCCTGCCGCTGCCGTTTTGCATAGAAGAACGGATGTTGTGCCGCAGGGATGCGGCAGGCTGTTATGGGATAGGAGGAAAAAACAATGGATGAACGAATCAGGCGTTATGCCCGGCTTGCAATCCGGGCCGGGATTCATTGCAGCAGGGGCAGGAGTTGGTAATCTCCTCCCCGGTGGAGTGCGCGCCCTTCACCCGGCTGCTTGCGGCGGAGGCGTTTGCCTGCGGCGCGGGGGACGTCACCGTGCACTGGACGGATGAAGCGGTGACCCGCCTGCGGTACGACCATCTGCCGGTGGAGGCGTTCCAGACCGTCCCCGGCTGGCTGAGGGAGCTGAACAACGGCAGCGCACGCAGGGGCGCGGCGCACCTCTCCATCTCTGCAGGCAACCCGGAGGCCATGAAGGGCGTGGACCCGAAGAAGCCCTCCGCCTATATTGCTGCCTCCCACCGAGAGTGTAAGGAGTTTTACGACGCGCTGGATATGGGCCGCAACCAGTGGTGCATTCTGTCCGTCCCCACCCAGGCCTGGGCGGACAAGGTGTTCCCAGGGGACTCCCGCGCGGTGGAACGCCTGTGGGACGCCATTTTAAAGGCGGTGCGGGCGGACAGCGAGGACCCTGTGGCCGCATGGGAACAGCACCGCCGATCCTTCCAAAGGCGGACTGCATGGCTGAATGGGGCCGGACTGGACCGGCTGCATTTTCAAAACGGCCTCGGGACGGATATCACCGTGGGCCTGCCGGAGGGATACCGCTTTACAGGCGGCGGCGACCGGACGGTGGGCGGGGTGGACTTCTTCCCCAACATGCCCACGGAGGAAATTTTCTGCACCCCGGACAAAAACCGGGTGGACGGCGTGGTATACAGCGCGCTTCCGCTGAACTATCAGGGAACGCTGATTGACCGCTTCCACCTGCGCTTTCAGGGCGGCGTGGTGACGGAGGCCCACGCAGAAACCGGCGGCGACGCATTGAACGCCCTGCTTGAGACGGACGAAGGTGCGCGCAGGCTGGGGAACTTGCCCTGATTCCAAAGCAGTCCCCCTTAAGCGAGATGGGCATCCTGTTTTACAACACCCTGTTTGATGAAAATGCCGCATGCCATTTCGCCCTTGGCAAAGGCTTCCCGGAATGCATTGAAAACGGCCTGACCATGACGCCGGAGCAGCTGGAACAAAAAGGCATGAACGACTCGGCCACGCATGTGGACTTCATGTTCGGCACAGGGGATCTGTGTGTGACGGGCTTTGACAAAAGGGAAACGCCGTGCCCGTGTTCCGCGACGGCGGCTGGGCAGAATAGAGGAGGAGACATGGACGGAAAGAACAGAAAAACATCCACCCGGGGCTGACGGTGGACATTGTACTTAAAAAAGACCAGCCCACCGGCAGGCGCACCCGCGGCGTGGTGGCCCGGATTTTTAACCCGCAGCGCCACCCATCCCCACGGGATTAAAGTCATGCTGACGGACGGGCAGGTGGGCCGCGTCCAGCATATTGTGGAGGCCGGGGAATGACCCGCGGCACGGTTGCAGGGGGTCTCGTCCACTACTGGCAGACAGGGAAGAAGGACGGGCCGGCGCTGCTGTTCCTGCACGGCAACGGGGCCGATCACACGGAATTTTCCCGCCAGGTGGACGCGTTTTCCGCAGACTACCGCCTGCTGTTTATGGACAGCCGCGGCCACGGCGCTTCGGCGGATGTGCAGCCGCTGACGCTGGCCGCCATGGCGCAGGACGCGGTGCAGGTGCTGGATGCGGCGGGGGTGAAGCGGGCCGCGGTGATTGGCTTCAGCGACGGGGGCAACATCGCCCTGCACATGGGAATCCGCTTCCCCGGGCGGGTGGCCGCCCTGGTGCTGGCCGGTGCAAACCTGCATCCGTCCGGCGTCAAGCGCAGCACCCAGTGGCCCGTCGACATCGGCTACGGCCTTACTGCGCTGTTTGCACCCTTCTCCCAAAAGGCCCGGCACAACCATCAGATTCTGGGCCTGATGATAAAGGAGCCACGGTTTACAGACCTGCAGCTGCGCGGCATTACAGCGCCCACGCTGGTGCTTGCAGGGGACCGGGACCTGATTAAGGAGAAGCACACAAGAAAAATTGCCGGGCTGATTCCCGGGGCGGCGCTGCGGTTTGTGACGGACTGCGGGCACTTTGTGTTTGCAAAACAGCCCGGGCAGACCAATGCACTGATTGCGGAGTTTTTGGAGGAACAACGGAGGGTGAACGCATGGTAAAACTGGTATCGTGGAATGTAAACGGGCTGCGGGCCGCAGTGAAAAAGGGCTTTCTCGAATTTGTACAGCAGGAGAGCCCCGATGTGCTGTGCCTTCAGGAGACAAAGATGAAGGAGGGGCAGCTGACACTGGACCTGCCCGGGTACCACCAGTATTTCTACTCGGCAGAGCGGCCCGGCTACTCCGGCACGGCGCTGTTTTCAAAGGTGGAGCCGCTGTGTGTCACCCGCGGCATCGGCGCGGCGGAGCATGACACGGAGGGGCGGGTGCTGACGGCGGAGTATGAGGACTACTTCCTTGTGTGCGTCTACACGCCCAACTCCGGCCGGGAGCTTGCGCGCCTGCCCTACCGCGTGCAGTGGGAGGAGGCGTTCCGCACCTATCTCACCGGGCTTAGGCAGCGCAAGGGCGTGGTGGTCTGCGGGGACATGAACGTGGCGCACGAAGAAATTGATTTGAAAAACCCGAAGCCCAACCGGGGTAACGCAGGCTTCACCGACGAGGAGCGGCAGTGCTTCTCCACCCTGCTGTCATCCGGTTTTATTGACAGTTTCCGCTATTTTTACCCGGATAAAACCGGCGCCTACTCGTGGTGGAGCTATCTCTACCACGCAAGGGACAACAACGCAGGGTGGCGTATCGACTACTTCCTCGTGTCGGAGGACATGGCGCCGTGCATGGCGGACAGCCTGATTTTAAAGGATGTTTACGGCAGTGACCACTGCCCGGTGGCCCTGCTTTTAAACGAAACGAAAGAAAAGGAGTGTTGACAGATGAATGAAACCATAAAAACCATTCTCTCGCGGCGCAGCATCCGCGTCTTTCGGCCGGAACAGATTCCGGCGGAGGCGCTGGAGGAGGTTGTGACCGCCGGACAGTATGCCCCCAGTGCCATGGGCGCGCAGCAGTGGCTGCTGGTGGCCGTCCGCGACCGTGAACTGATGGCCCGGCTGGGGGAGGACTGCAGGCGCACCCTTAACCGGGAGGGGGATCCTTCTACGGCGCGCCCGCAGCGGTGCTGGTGTTTGGCGAGGCGGACGGATACGAGCCCATCCGGGACGGCTCCTGTGTGATGGCCACCATGGGCATCGCCGCGGCATCCCTGGGGCTTGGCTCCTGCTGGATTAACGCCGGGAAGGAATTCTTCCCCACGGACAAGGGAAAGCAGTATCTGAAAGAGCTGAAGGTGCCGGATGGGTATGTGCCTGTGGGTACGCTGATTCTCGGCTATGCTGCTGAGACGCCGCAGCCCGCGCCCCGCCGGGAGGGGACGGTTATCCGGATCGGCTGAAAAAGGAAATTAGCACTCTATAGCATAGAGTGCTAATTTTAACTAAAAAAAGACATATTTCATCCCTTGTTTCGTTACATTCCAGGGTTATACTATACTCAGAAAAGCAAAAGAGAGGCTTTTCAGAAATCCAAAATGAAACGAGGTTTTTGATATGTTTGATTTAATGCCTTTTGGAAGAAGGTCCCGTGATCTGGCCGGCTACTTTGACGACATAGAAAAAAGCTTCTTTGGGGATAGCGGTGTGTTCGCCTGCAAGACAGATGTTCTCGACAAGGGCGACCACTATGAACTGGATGCGGAACTGCCCGGCTTCAAGAAGGAGGACATCAAGCTGGATGTGGAGAACGGCTATTTGACCATCAGCGCTGAGCACAGCGAGGAAAACGAGGATAAGGATGAAAAGAAAAACTATATCCGCCGCGAGCGCAGCTACGGTTCGTTCAGAAGAAGCTTTGACCTGAGCGGTGTGGTGGAGGATGGAATCACCGCCGAGTATAAGGACGGTGTCTTAAAGCTGAAACTGCCCAAGAAGGAAGCAACGCCCGAGCCCACGGCAAGGCGCATTGAAATCCGTTGAAAGGACGCTTGCAAACAGGGCGTTCCGGTAGTATAATAGAAAAAAACAGGCCTCATACGGGGCCTGTTTTTCTGTAGGGGGAACGCTTGTCCAATGGAAACGACGGAGAACAAACTGGGAACTGCGCCGGTGGGAAAGCTGCTGTTCAGCCTTGCGCTGCCGGCCATTGCAGCGCAGGTTATCAACGCGCTGTACAACATTGTGGATCGCATTTATATCGGCAGGCTGCCGGGCAGCGAGGGGTCGCTGGCGCTGGCGGGCTTGGCATCGCCTACCCGCTGATCCTGATTATTTCTGCCTTTGCATCCCTGGTGGGCATGGGCGGCGCGCCGCGCGCCTCCATCAAGATGGGGCAGAAGGATCACGACGGGCGGAGCGGATTCTCGGGAATTCCTTTGTAATGCTGTTGATCCTGTCCGCGGTGCTGACAGCGTTTTTCCTCGCATTGAAAACCCCGCTGCTGTCCCTGTTTGGTGCGACGGAGGACATCCTGCCCATTGCGGACGAGTATTTTACCATCTATCTGTGCGGCACCCTGTTTGTGCAGCTGCCCCTCGGGTTAAACCCCTTTATTTCCGCGCAGGGCTTTGCAAAAACCAGCATGCTGACAGTGGCCATCGGTGCGCTCAGCAACATCATTCTTGACCCCATCCTTATTTTCGGGCTGGACATGGGGTCAGCGGCGCGGCCATCGCCACTGTGGCATCCCAGTTCATCTCTGCCGTGTGGGTGATGGCGTTTCTGTGCAGCAAAAAAATCCGGCCTTCGCATCAGAAAATGCCGGTTGGGCCTTCAGCCGAAGGTCATCGGCCCGGTCATTGCCCCTCGGCGTGTCGCCCTTCATCATGCAGGCCACGGAAAGCTTGGTGCAGCTGGCGCTGAATGGGGGATGAAAAGCTACGGCGGGGCCGAAGCCAACACCCTGGTGGGCGCCATGACGATTATGATTAGCATCATGCAGTTCCTGCTGATGCCGCTGGTGGGGCTGACACAGGGCGCGCAGCCCATTATCAGCTATAATTACGGCGCAAACCGGCTGGAACGGGTAAAGAGGACGTTCCGCCTGCTGTTCATCAGCTCCATGACATACTCCACCCTGATGTGGGCGCTGTGTATGCTGTTCCCCAGCTGTTTATGCTGGTTTTCACAAACGACGCCCCACGGTGGCGGCAGGGACGTCCGGCCTTCGCATTTTTGCAGCCGGCCTACTGCTGCTGGGTGCGCAGTACTCCTGCCAGCAGACGCTGGTGGCGCTGGGTCAGGCGAAGGTGTCGCTGGTTCTGGCACTGCTTCGCAAGGTAATCCTGCTGATCCCGCTGGCAGTGGTGCTGCCCATGTTCTTCGGTGTCGGCGGCATCTATGTCTCGGAGCCCATTGCCGATGTGGTTGCGGCCCTGACCACCACCACGGTATTTTACTTTATTCAGAAAAAACTGTTCCGCTCCCCCCGGCCTTCCGGTTGGGGAGAAGAAGCAGGCCGGCATATAGGGAAAAGGCCCCGGCGCAGCTTTCGCTGTGCCGGGGCCTTGTTTTTCAGTAGCCCGCCTTTCGGTCCACCACCTGATGAAGCGGCTCACCCGCGCGGTACCGGGCCAGATTGTCGAGAAACAGCCTGCCAATCCGCTGCACGTTGCCGTCAAGGCTGTTTCCCCCGCTCATGTGCGGGGTGATAAACACCTGCTGCATGTCCCACAGGGGGCTGTCCTGCGGCAGAGGCTCCGGATCGGTCACATCAAGGGCTGCACCGGAAAGTAAGCCGTCGTCCAGTGCCTCCTTCAGCGCACCAAGCTCAAGCGCACTGCCCCTTCCCACGTTCAGCAGCACCGCGCCCCGTTTGCAGTGGGCAAGCATCTGCCTGTCGAACAGCCGCTTTGTTTCTGCTGTCTCCGGCAGGCACAGCGTCACCACGTCGGCCCGGCCCAGCGCATGGGGCAGATGGTCCGGCGTGATGGTTTCGTCCGCCAGCGGATGGGCCGCGCCGCTGCGCCGGACACCGATAATCCGGCAGCCAAAGGGCCGCAGCCGGGCGGCGAACTCCCCGCCGATGTCCCCCAGCCCGACAATCAGCACAGTTGCCCCGTAAAGGGAGCGCAGCGGCCCCGCGGCCGACCAGTCGTGGGCCTGCTGCTTGCGGTCATATTCCCTGACACGGCGGAGCAGCACCAGCGTCATGGTGACAAGGTGCTCTGCAATTCCGATGCCGTATGCACCGGAGGAGTTGGTGAGCACCACCTCCTCCGTGTGATAAACACCCGGGCTGCAATAGGGGTCGACCCCTGCCGAGGGGGTCTGGTGCCAGCGCAGCTTCACCGCCTTTTGCAAAACGGAGGGGTCCTTCACAAGACCGAACAGGATTTCCGTATCCGCAAGATCCGCCCCGTCGGTCCGGGACGGAACGGTGTGCACCTCATACTCCGGCGCGACGGCTTTCACCTCCTCCAACAGGGGGGTGGTAAAGGGGAGTTTACAATGGTCAATACCGGTTTCATATTTTGTCACTTCCTTTTTGGGAACACCCGGGGCCGCAGCCCGGCGAAGGCCGTTGTACCCGCGGGAGCCCCTGCACAGGTCTGTTTTGCCCGGGCTTTTACCAGTATACCACAAAAAGTTTTTTCGTGTGCTTGACAGGCCGCGTCGGGTGTGTTATACTCCTTTTCGATAGCTTGAAATGTGAGGATAAGAGACACGGGCGCAGCGCCCCCTCATTGCAGAGACCGCCGGTTGGTGCAAGGCGGTATGATGGCGCCGGGCCTATCCCTCTTTAGCAGTCTGCTGAAAAATTAGTAAGCAGCACCGGCTTTTCCCCGTTACAGGAAACCGTATTGCGCCGCAGGGCAAGATAGGGAATAAGTGGCTGTGGCTTTCACAGCAAACGAAGTGGTACCGCGGAAGTTTGGCTTTCGTCTTCGACAGGAAGACGGGGGCTTTTTTTTTATTGCCTTTTCCGTCGGCCGCCGACCACATTTTCAGGTTCCTTTCCGGGAGTTCGCCGCCCCGGGAAGCAAAACTGGCGGAATGAAGGAGTACGAGGAAAATGGAAAATCCGTTAAGTCTGGTTGCAGAGCGTGTCCGGGGCCTTCGTCAGATGATGGACATCCCGCTGGAGGAGATGGCCGCCGTGACCGATTCCACCGTGGAGGAATACGCCGCCTTTGAGGAGGGGCGTGTGGACGCCAATTTTACGTTCCTGTTCAAGTGCGCCGTGCGGCTCGGCGTGGATTTAAGCGAGCTTGTCACCGGCGACGACCCGAAGCTGAGCTTTTACACCGTAACCCGCAAGGGGGAGGGCATGCCCATCAAACGCCGCGCCGGGTTTGATTACCAGCACCTTGCGGCCATGCTGAAAAACCGCTTGTCCGAGCCGTTTGTGGTCACGGCCAAGTACTCGGAGGAGGAACAGCACGCGCCGATCCACCTGTCCACCCATGAGGGGCAGGAGATGGACTTTGTCCTGTCCGGCGCGCTGAAGGTCCAGTTGGAGGACCACACCGAGGTGCTGCACGCCGGGGACAGCGTGTACTACGACGCATCCCACCGGCACGGCATGATTGCCGTCGAAGGGGAGGACTGCCAGTTTTTAGCGGTGGTGGTCCGCGGCGGCGAGATGGAGTACCGCTCCCCGGAGGAGCAGACCAAGGTGGTAAAACCTGCCGACCGGGAACTGCTGTACAAGCAGTTTGTCCATGAGACGCTGGATGAAAACGGCCATTTGAAGGATATCACCTTCCAGAACACCGAGCAGTTCAACTTTGGCTTCGACGTGGTGGACGCCCTTGGCAAAAATGCCCGGATAAGCTGGCCATGAAGTGGGTGTCCAACCAGTATGAGGAGAAGGACTTTACTTTCGGCGATATGTCCCGCTACTCCAGCATGACGGCCAACTACCTGAAAAGCCTTGGCATCGGCAAGGGCGACCGGGTGATGCTGGTGCTGAAACGGCACTACCAGTTCTGGTTCAGCATTGTGGCACTGCACAAGCTGGGCGCTGTGGCCATCCCCGCAACCAACCAGCTGATGAAGAAGGACTTTGTGTACCGCTTCAATGCTGCGGGAATCAAGGCGGTGCTGTGCACGGCGGATGGAGAGGTATCGGACGCCGTGGACGAGGCGCTGGCCGAATCCCCCACCGTGCAGGTGAAGGTGCTGGTAAACGGCAGCAAGCCCGGTTGGCACAATTTTAATGAGGAATTCACCGCGTTCCCGGATACGTTCCAGCGCCCGGTGGGCGAACTGTTTGCCGGCGGGGAGGACCCCATGCTCATGTTCTTCACCTCAGGCACAACCGGTTATCCGAAGATCGCAACCCAGAGCTTTGACTATGCGCTCGGCCATTTTGTCACTGCACGCTGGTGGCACAACGTGGATCCCGACGGGCTGCACTTTGCCATCTCCGACACCGGCTGGGGGAAAGCCCTGTGGGGTAAACTCTATGGGCAGTGGCTGTGTGAGGCGGCTGTGTTCACTTACGACTTCGACCGCTTCCATGCGGACGATATCTTGAAGATGTTTGCAAAGTACCACATCACCACCTTCTGTGCGCCGCCCACCATGTACCGCATGTTTATCAAGGAGGACCTGTCCAAATATGATCTGTCGTCCTTAACCTACTCCTGCACCGCGGGAGAGGCGCTGAACCCCGAGGTGTTCCAGCAGTGGTACAACGCCACGGGGCTGAAAATGATGGAGGGCTTCGGCCAGACGGAGACGACGCTGGTGCTGGCCAACCTCATCGGGATGGAGCCGAAGCCCGGCTCCATGGGCAAGCCCAACCCCAGTATGATGTGACGCTGCTGGCGACGGACGGCGTACCCGCCAAAGTGGGCGAAGTGGGGGAGATCTGCCTTAGGACCGATGCAAGAAAGCCTGCAGGCGTGTTCCTCGGCTACTTCCGGGATGAGGAGAAAACCCGGGCGGCATGGCATGACGGCTACTACCACACCGGAGACATGGCGTGGATGGATGAGGAGGGCTACTACTGGTATGTGGGCCGCATTGACGACCTTATCAAGTCCTCCGGCTACCGGATCGGCCCGTTTGAGATCGAGTCGGTCATCATGGAGCTGCCCTATGTGCTGGGTGTGCCGTGACCGGCGTCCCGGATGAGGTGCGCGGCCAGCTGGTAAAGGCGACGATTGTCCTTGCCAAGGGAAATACCCCGTCAGAGGCGCTGAAGAAAGAGATTCAGAACTATGTCAAGGAAAAGACCGCCCCCTACAAATATCCCCGTGTGGTGGAATTTGTGGAAGAGCTTCCTAAAACGATCAGCGGAAAGATCCGCCGCAACGAAATCCGCGGCGACAAGCAGTAAAAACAGAGGTGGCCCGGGGGAATCTCCCCGGGCCACTTTTTTACAGAAGGCCTTTCAGCTCCTGTATCAGCTTTGCTTTTTTCTCCGGTGCAAGGAAGGCCGCCTCCGCGGAATAGAGGTTCATCTGAATCAGATCCTTTTCCGTAAAGCCCATCTCCTTCAGGCACACCTCATACTCATGATCAAGGGTGATGCCGGACAGGACCGGATTGTCCGTGTTGACGGTGACGCGCATCCCCATGTCGTACAGGGCTTTCAGCGGATGCTCACGGTAGCTGGGCTGGCTTTGGCACTGGATGTTGCTGGTGGGGCACACCTCCAGCGTGACCCCCTCTCTGATGGCCCGCTCGCACAGCTGCTTGTCGTCAAAAATATGGTGGCCGTGGCCGATGCGCTTGGTTCCGAAGTCCAGCGCGTCCCTTACCGTGTCCGGCCCCTGGGAATCGCCCGCATGGCAGGTGAAGGGCACGTGCAGCCCCCGCGCCAGCTCAAAAATTTCTGCGTAGTCGCTCAGGGGGCACAGGCCCTCCGCCCCGGCAAGGTCGACAGCCACGACCCCCTCCCCAAGGTAATGCGCCGCCAGCCGCACCGTCTCGATGTTCTCGTGGCGGTTCTTGTCCGCCCCGCCCACGGCCATGGCGCACAGAATGATGTTTGCATCCATGCAGGGCGCTTCCTCCAGCCCCTGCCTGCGCCCCTCCAGCACCGCCTCAACCGCGTCCTGCTGGGTCAGGGTCTGCCGTGTGTGCAGCTGCGGTGCAAAGCGGATTTCCGCATAGCGCAGCCCCTCGTCTGCAAGCCGGACAATCAGTTCTTTTGTCACCCGGCTTAACGCCTGGCTGTTCTGCAAAATTTTCAAAGGGATTTCAAACCGGGCCAGATATTCGTTGACACTGCGGCAATTCGCCGTAACGGTGAGAAAATGGCGGAATTCCTCCACTGTGTCGGCCGGCATCGGAATCCCCTCCTCCTTTGCAAGCTGAAAGGCGGTCTCCGGCTGGACGGCCCCGTCCAGATGCAGGTGCAGTTCAATTTTGGGAAAATCAAACGACATGGCGTGCGCTCCTTTACCTTAGTTTTCCTTATTATACCAGAAAAAACTTTTTAAAAACTGAAAATTCCCTCTTGCAAAAGAAATACCTTTGTGGTATACTTTAGACAAACAAGAACAGTTACTATTTTTACAATGAAGGAGGACTTTTCCATGAAGAAGTTTGTTTGTTCCGTTTGCGGTTATGTGTATGAGGGCGAGCAGCCGCCGGAGTTCTGCCCCCAGTGCAAGGCCCCCGCTTCCAAGTTTACGGAGGCGGCCGGCGAGATGAGCTGGGCGGACGAGCACAAGATCGGCGTGGCGCAGGGCCTGGATGCTGAGGTTGTTTCCGGCCTGAAGATGAACTTTGAGGGCGAGTGCACCGAGGTTGGTATGTATCTTGCCATGGCCCGTCAGGCACATAGAGAGGGTTATCCCGAAATCGCCGCTGCGTTTGAGAAGTACGCCTATGAGGAGGCGGAGCACGCTGCCAAGTTTGCAGAGCTGCTGGGTGAGGTTGTGACCCCCTCCACCAAAAAGAATCTGGAAATGCGCGCCATGGCTGAGAACGGCGCCTGCGACGGCAAGAAGAAGCTGGCTGCCCGTGCGAAGGAGCTGGGCTACGACGCGGTACACGATACCGTACACGAGATGGCCAAGGACGAAGCTCGTCACGGCTGCGGCTTCCAGGGCCTTTTAAAGAGATATTTCGGCTAAACCATTTGTTTGTACTCCTTTTTCTATCAAAAGAGCATCCGGAGTGTTTCCGGATGCTCTTTTTTTCTAAAAAGCTAATGTAATTTGCGCCGCAGTTTGCTATAATGGAACAGGTAACGCAAACGAAAGGGGTGACGCCGGTGCCGGTACGGATTGGCGTGGATTTAGGAGGGACGAATATCGCCGTGGGCCTGGTGGACGACGGCTGTAACCTGCTTGCTAAGGCAAGCGTCCCCACCCGGGCGGGCCGTCCCTTTGGTGAAATTGTGGACGACATAGCAGGGGCGGTACAGGATCTTGTAAAGGAACAGGGCCTTTCCCTGCACGACTGCACAGGCGTGGGGTGGGCGTACCCGGCACCTGCGACGGAAACACCGGAACAGTGTGCTTCGCCCCCAATCTGTTTTGGAAGGACGTGCCGCTGCGGGACGCGCTGCACACCCGTCTGGGTGTCCCGGTGCACATCAGCAACGACGCCAACTGCGCCGCCCTGGGGGAGCAGCTGGCAGGCGCGGCAAAGGGCTACGGCAGTGTAATCTGCATTACCCTGGGCACCGGCGTAGGCGGCGGCATCATCCTGGACGGCCGGCTGTTTGAGGGGAACCGTGCCATGGGGGCGGAGGTCGGCCACATGGTTATCGACCCGGACGGCCCCCTGTGGGCGGCACCATCAACGAGGATGACCACCGCTTCGGCCTGTCCGCCGCCAAAAAGTACGGCGGCATCTTTGTGCCCCCGCATCTGGCTGTCATCCACCAGTACATGCGCGAGCGCTTTGCGGGCTGCGGCAAAATGATCCTCGGCTCCGACTCCCACACCCGCTACGGCGCGCTGGGCACCATGGCTATCGGCGAGGGCGGCGGCGAGCTGGCAAAGCAGCTGCTGGGCCGCACCTATGATGTTGCCCGCCCGGGTGTGGTGGCCATCTACCTGACCGGCAGTCTGCCGGCTGGCTGCGGCCCCCACGATGTAGCCATTGCGCTGGTGGGCAAGCTGTTCAAGAGCGGCTACGTCAAGAACAAGGTCATGGAGTTCGTGGGCCCCGGCATTGCTTCCCTGCGGCAGGATACCCGCAACGCCATTGATGCCATGACCACCGAGACCACCTGTCTGTCCTCCATCTGGGAGACCGACGAAGTCACCCAGCGTTTTCTGGCGGTGCACGGCCGTGCAGTGGACTACAAAAAGCTTGCACCGGCAGACCTTGCCTACTACGATGGCGTGGTGGAGGTGGATCTTTCTGCTATCCGTCCCATGATCGCACTGCCCATGCACCCCTCCAATGCCTTTACCATTGAGGAACTGAACGCAAACCTGGAGGACATCCTCCACGCCTGCGAACAGGATGTGCAGAAGCTGATCGGCCGCAAGGATGTGCAGCTGGATCTGTGCAGCAAGATCGAAAACGGCAAGCTGCGTGTGGATCAGGGCGTCATTGCAGGCTGCGCAGGCGGTCTGTACGACAGCATCTACGAGGCTGCTTCCATCCTCAAGGGTCATACCGGCGGCTGCGGCGACTACGCCTTGAGCGTTTACCCCGGCAGTCAGCCCATCATGATGGAACTGGTGCGCACCGGCGTCATTGGCGAGTTGATGGCCAGCGGCGCTACCATCCGCACCGCGTTCTGCGGCCCCTGCTTCGGCGCAGGCGACGTGCCCGCCAACGGCGCGCTGTCCATCCGTCATACCACCCGCAACTTCCCCAGCCGCGCCCGCCGGGAGGGGCAGCCTCTGCCGGAGGACATGCAGGCGGTGCTGCGTGAAAACGGCGTCAGCGAAAAGGACACCTCCGTCGGTTCCTGTGTGTTTGCCATGTCGCCGGGCGACGGCTCCGCCCGGGAGCAGGCCGCCTCCTGCCAGCGGGTGCTGGGCGGAAACGCCAACATCTGCTACGAGTATGCAACCAAGCGCTACCGCAGCAACCTTATCAACTGGGGAATTGTTCCCTTCACGCTGGACGAGGGGACGGAATTCCCCCTCAAGCGGGACGACTACCTGCTGGTAAAGGGCCTTCGGAAGGCCATTGAAGAGGGCAGGGAGACGATAGAGGGAATTTTCAGCGGCTCTGCATCCGGCACGCTGACGCTGAACCTGCCGAAACTGACGGAGGACGAGCGGGAAATCCTGCTGAAGGGCTGTCTGATTAACTACTATGCGGATAAAAATAAATAGTTTATACTAATTGGATTCTGCCTTCCCGCTGGTAACTCCGCAGCGGGAAGGCAGATGGAAAAGGGACTTCAAACGGGGAGAGGGAACACGTATGACAGGCGTGGTACTGGCATTGGGCATCCTGCTGCTTCTATTTTTGCTTCTGGTGTTTTTGGTGGCCCCGGGCCGTCCGCCGCAGGGCAGGGCGGCACTGCCGCCGGGGGAGTTTGCCCATCGGGGACTGTATGAGAAAAATCAGCGTCCGCCGGAAAACTCCCTTGCCGCTTTCGGCCGCGCAGTAAAGGCGGGCTACGGGATTGAATTGGACGTCAATCTCACGGCCGACGGCCATGCCGTCGTGTTCCACGACGACACACTGACAAGAATGTGCGGACTTGAGCGCCGGGTGAACGACTGCACCCTCCGCGAGCTGCGCGGTCTGGCGTTGGCCGGAACGGGGAGGGAATCCCGCTGTTTTCCGAAGTGCTGCAGCTGGTGGACGGCCGTGTCCCACTGATTGTGGAACTGAAAAACTGCCACCGTTATCAGGAATTGTGTAAGGTTACCGCCGCCGCGTTAAAGGCGTACGGCGGCAGCTACTGTGTGGAATCTTTTTTCCCCGCTGATTGTCCGGTGGTTTAAAACAAAGGCACCCGGTGTGGTGCGGGGACAGCTTGCCATGGGCAGCGCACGCTACCGGAACCTGCCGTGGTATCTTCGCTTTTCTGCGGCAAACCTACTGTCCAATGTGCTGACGCGGCCGCATTTTTGTCGCATACCGGATTGAGGATGCGCGGCACAGCCTGCCCCTGACGCTGTACCGTGCGCTCGGCGGGAAACTGGTGGCGTGGACGGTACACGAGAAGGATGATCAGCAGTTTGCCGGGCAAAAATTCCACAGCCGGATTTTTTGAGTGGTACCGGCCGAAGCAGGTGCAGTAGATGATTACGCAGAGAAGCAGGCTGAAAGAGGTTATGAAAAATCCCTGCGGACGGCGCTTTGTTGTGGATGTATTTACCCGGATGGGCATGCGGGAACAGTTTGCCGACAACCCGATTGTGCGCAGGACAAGGATTGGACTGCTTCCCAAACTGACCGGCGGGGCTGTCAGTGAAAGGGATATTGCAGAGCTTATCCGTCACCTTAACCGCCGCCCAAACGGAGAGGACATTGAAAAACAGGGGTAATTATTGTATAATGTACAAATACTTTACAAAGGGACAAGCAATGAGGAGGAACGCGCGTGACCAAATATATTAAAACGTTCATGCGGTACCGGTACCTGCTGATGAATTTTATCGAGCGGGACATTAAGGTCAAATACCGCCGGTCCGTGCTTGGGCTGCTGTGGAGCGTACTGAACCCGCTGCTGATGATGGCGGTTATTTCCACCGTGTTTTCTACAGTGATGCGAATCAGCGTTGCAAACTTTCATCTGTATTATTTAACTGCCGCCGTGGTGTACAATTTTATTTCCGAGGCGACCAACGGTGCGATGACCTCCGTGTTTACCTCCGGGGCCATTATGAAGAAGGTCTATATTCCAAAGTACATCTTCCCGCTGGAGAAGGTGCTGTTTTCCTTTGTCAACATGCTGTTTTCCCTTATTGCGGTTTTAATCGTGATTATCATCACCATGGTGGTGAATCCGGGCTCGGTCAGTTTTTCATGGACCATGCTGCTGTTCCCCATCCCGCTTATCATGGCGCTGATTTTTTCTTTCGGCCTCGGCCTGCTGCTTGCAGCAGCAACGGTTTTCTTTCGGGATATTATGCACTTGTATGGTGTTTTCCTTACCGCCTGGATGTATGCGACACCGATTATTTGGGACATGGCAAGTATGCAGAACCCCTTGATTCTCACAATTATGAAATTCAACCCAATGTATTATTATGTAACCTTTTTCCGGGACGTAATGATTTACAACCGGGTTCCCAGCATCCCTTTTATGCTGGCGGGGCTGGCCTGTGCCGTTGTGATGCTTCTAATCGGTCTGGCTGTGTTTAAGAAAAAAACAGGACATGTTTGTCCTGTACATGTAGGGGGGGAGCAGTATGGGCGACTATGCAGTAGAGGTCAACAATGTGACCATGCGGTTCAACCTTGCAACACAGAAGGTGGACAGCCTAAAGGAATATGTTATCAAGCTTTTTAAGAAGCAGCTGTTTTTTAAGGAGTTTCTGGCCGTTAACGACGTCTCCTTCAAGGTGAAAAAGGGGGAGGTGTTCGGGCTGATTGGCCTGAACGGCTCTGGAAAAAGTACCCTGTTAAAAATGATTGCAGGCGTCTATAAGCCGTCCAAGGGATCCATCCGGACAGAGGGGTCATTGCCCCCATGATTGAACTGGGCGCCGGCTTTGACATGGAGCTGACGGCAAGGGAGAACATCTACCTGAACGGATCCGTTCTTGGTTTTTCCAAGCAGTTTATCAACAGTGTGTTCGACGAGATTGTAGAGTTTACGGAACTGGCACCGTTTCTCGATGTACCAATGAAGAACTATTCCTCCGGTATGGTGGCCCGGGTTGGTTTTGCCATCTCCACCGTTACAAAGCCGGATATCCTGATTGTGGATGAGATTCTGGCAGTGGGGACTTTCTCTTTCAGCAGAAATGCGAGGCGCGGATTAACCAGATGATGGAGCGGGGAACCACCGTCATCATTGTGTCGCACTCGATCGAGCAGATTGAGCGGTTGTGCGACCGGGTTGCATGGCTGGAAAAGGGTAAACTTAAAATGATTGGCGAATGCCAGGAAGTATGCGACATTTATAAAAACAGCGGTAAACAGGATTCACAAGATGATAAGGACAGTTAAGAAAACACTTTCTTATATCAAGAAAAACGGACTGAAGAAAACTGCGATGAGGTTTCTCTTCCATAAGCCTGTTCAGGCGATTACCCTGAAAGAAGTGAATGTTGAGAAGCCTTTTTTAGCGGGAGCTAGCGAATCGTTTAAAACAAACCCCCAATTTAGTATTATTGTTCCTTTATATAATACATCTCTGCCTTTTTAAAAGTGATGATAGATTCCGTTATCAAGCAAACTTATCCTTATTGGCAGCTCTGTTTAGCTGACGGAAGCGATCAGGCCCATCCGGAAGTGGGGGCGCTTTGCCAACAATATTCTTTAAATGACAGAAGAATTGTCTATCAAAAGCTTTGCAAAAATGAAGGAATCGCATCAAACAGTAATGCGGCTGCAGCAATGGCAACAGGTGATTATCTTGCGCTGCTTGATCATGATGACTTTTATACAGAGGATGCTCTGCTCTGCTTAGCGCGCGCGGTGGAGCGGCACGAACCGGATGTACTGTACTCAGATGAAGGAAAGGCCACAAAGAACGGACAGAAAACAAGAAGACCTTTTTATAAGCCTGACTGGTCCCCGGATTTAATCTATTCGCAAATGTATGTGGGTCATTTGCTGGCGTTTCGCCGGGAGTTATTTTGGAGCGTTGGTGGATTTGACAAAGACTTTTCAGGCAGCCAAGATTATGATTTACTTTTGCGGTTGTCTGAAAGGACAACTCGAATCTTCCATATTCCAAAAGTTCTTTATTTTTGGAGAGAAGCAGATACATCAACTGCTTCTGATCCCAATCAAAAACCCTATGCACATCTGGCCGGCTTAAAGGCATTAGATCGCCATCTTAAATTAAAATATGATGGGATTGCATTTGCTGAAGAATCAGAGTATCCATATGTATATCGTGCGCGTTTTTCGACGTTAAGGGATACTCGAAAATCTCTATCCTGCTTTTGGCGCATAGCGAGGATAAGGCGGAAATGTCAATGACCGCAATCAGGGAAAATACACATTATAAAAATTATGAACTGTTTCCTATCCAATCGGAAACGACCAGTCAAAATGAAAGCTACGAGAGCCACGGTTTTAAAGTAATCAGAGATTGTATTAATAAAATAGAAGGAGAAATCGCCGTTCTCATTGATGAGGGGCTCTTCCCGGAGAACGGTGAATGGCTTGAATTGCTATGCGAAAACGCACTGAGAAAAGAAACCGGGGCAGTGGGACCGCTGGTACTTACTCAAGACGGTAAAATTTTACATGCAGGTTTAGTACTTAATGAAAACAATACTTGGCAAAGCCCATATAAAGGAGAATCCTATGACCACTTTGCTGTTTTTTTTTGTCTCTCCGGCAGTATCCCGAAATGTATTAGGGCTTGCAGGATGTATTGCCGTCGAAAAAAAAAGAAATTGTTAAGGCTTGAAAATTGCCGGAATATTCAGGACTGTTGTGTAAAGCTATATCAGCTTGGTTATTATAATTTGTTTTTACCTTATTCAAAACTGGTTGCTGTTGAAAATTTCTGCATAGAAAGAAAAAGTAGTTTTGGGGCAGCCGATTCTTTCTTCAGCCCCAATCTTTCAATTCGTGAAAAGAAAGTGAAATTGAAGGAGTTGTACCTATGAGTTTACGTTCAACTGAGGAAAAAGCGCTGGACAATGCCAAAATAATATACCGGTATGGCCTTAGAAGCTGGCTTTACTCTCTCCGGCATCCTCTGCCAAAGGATGTCGTTTACCGGATAGATGCCATTGAAATCAGAAATAGTCAACTTATCGTTTTTGGCTGGCTTTCCGTGGGTGGTAGAGCTGCATCCAGTTGCGATCTTATCGTGGAAGAAAAGGGTGAGGAGCGTAGGATCCCTGCTAAGTTAGGAATAGAGCGAGCAGATGTTGAGTCAGTATATAAAAAGCCTCTGGGGACAGATATAGGATTTTACGCCCGAACCTTTCTTTCAGAGAAAGCTTCAGCTAAGCTTTTTCTGGAATATCAGGATGAACAAGGCTCTTATAGAAGAATTTTTCTGGGGAGGCGCCGGAATAAAACAAACAGCCTTTCTGATGTACGGAAATTGGGGCTCCGTGCGACCCTCTATAACAGAAAAAACTCACTCCCGTTTGGGACGAGTTATTCCGTTGATCTTTTTACGTGGAAAGAACAGGAGCTATGTCTGGAAGGCTGGATGGCAGTAGAGGGAGGGTGCCAAGGTTGATAAGATGAGCTTGCTTTTAGAAAGCAAAAGCACATCCAGAAAAATTGAGATACTCAATGGGATTTCAAGAAAAGATATCGCCCGTATTTATGGGGAGAATTAGATGAAGATATTGGTTTCTTTTTAAAAGCTTTTTTGATACTTATAAAAAACGAATGCTTTTATTGAATATGAAACAGAATCTCATCACGGAAAGATCATGATAGGAGTATTAAAAAAATCGTTGTTTTCAAAAGCACGATATATTATTGGAAAAATATCCTATCAAAATTTGAAGAAATTTTTGCGGTACATTCTGACGGGGCAAATTGGCCAAATTAAAGAAGTATTTTCACGATCCACTTTTAGTACTTTAAGCTCAGGCATTCCAGATACAGATTTATATAACTGGCTGACGGAGAGGGCAATGGATGTCTATGCCGCCCCGCAGGAGGTTTATAAAGAGAAAGTCGACTTAATTGTACCGGTATATAATGGCTTTGAGTATTTGCCCAAGCTATTTTCGTCGATTAAGAAGACAAAAATGTCCTACCGGCTTTGATAACGGATGATCATAGCCCCGATGCAAGAGTGTGGCCCTATCTACAGTCATTGTCAGAAAAGATCCGGCAATACAGCTGTTCAGAAACGAAAAAATCTTGGCTTTGTATCCACGGTTAACCGTATGCTGGAAAAGATCGAAGGCCATGCAGTATTACTCAATACAGATATTGAGCTTCCTGAGTTTTGGCTTGAGCGTATGATACAACCGATTATCCAAGATGAAAAAGTTGCTTCCGTTACCCCTTTTTCTAATGCAGCCACTTTGTGCAGCTTCCCAATAATTGGATTGGACAACCCTTTATATGAATCCCTGTCGGCGGAAGAAATTGATCAAATATTTCGAACAATCCGTCCTGCCTATCCAAAGCTTCCAACAGGGGTTGGCTTCTGTATGGCTTTAAATCATGCTGCTGTGCAAAAAGTTGGGTTGCTTGATGCGGAAACATTTGAGAAAGGCTACGGAGAGGAAAATGATTGGTGCCAACGTGCAATTGCGGCGGGTTACCACAATGTACAGGCGGATAACCTATATGTGTACCATAAGCATGGCGGCAGTTTTCTTTCGAAGGAGAAAAAACGGCTAATTGAACAAAATGGTCAGGCATTGGCCAAGAAGCACCCGAATTACCATTCAGATGTTGCGCGCTTTTTTGAGCAGGACCCCACTCGGCCGACACGAGAGGTAGTGGCAATAAAGCTGAACCGTATCTGCTCTGGGAACGAAGCAATATTGTATTTTGACCACAATTTAGGGGGAGGTGCATCGGCCTATCTTGACAAGGAGATTGCCCGTTTGGCATCTTGCAAGCGTCCAACGGTAATCGTCAGATATGATGCTGGACACAACTTCTATCTGTTTTACTACTATTATAAGCAGCAACAGTTTTCTTTTCGATTTATTCAATTTGAGCAACTGAACACCTTGATACAGCTTACGGGCGTGGCACAAATTTTTATTAATGAATTGGTGTCGTATCCTGGGTTAAGTAAGCTTCTGAAAACAATTTCGAAATGGAAGCAGCAGTATGGGGCAACTCTCCACATGCTTTGCCATGACTACTATTTTATTTGCCCGACTGTCAACCTCATGAACGATAAAACGGCCTACTGTGGCGTACAGGAAGGTGAGTGCTGTAACCGCTGTATTCGGAACCGCGGCCTTAAAAGCTTTGGGACAATTGAAGATTGGAGACACAGCTGGGGAAGCTTTTTAGCAAATTGTGATGAGGTACGGGCTTTTTCTCAGGATACAGCCACCCATATTAAGAAAGCATATCCTGATTTACAGAATATTACAGTTGTTCCACATAAGGTGGACTATGTCCCGGCCATAAATGGACGGGTAAAAAGGACAACGCATATTCAGGTTGGGATATTGGGCGCTCTCGCATTGCATAAAGGCTTTCAGATTGTCAAAAAAATGGCAGAAATCTTGGAAGAGAAAGACTTACCCATTGATCTTGTCCTGATTGGCGAACCAATGGACGAAATTTCAAGTAGCCATTTTAAAGCAACGGGAAGATATCTTCCTGAGGAAGTTGTTTCATTGACGTTACAACATGATATCGATTTGTTTTTTATCCCATCTATATGGCCGGAAACATTTTCTTATACAACAGAAGAGGCCATTCAAATGGGCTACCCTGTCATGTCTTTTGACTTAGGGGCCCCGGCGGAACGGATTAAGCAATACGCAAAGGGAAAAGTTATCAGTGAGATGAAGCCGGAAGTGGCGGTAGAGGAGATTCTGTCTTTTGCTACAGAATTGGGAGTGCCTTTTCGACGACGAAACGGGAAAAGAAAGTTTTATTTCTTGTTGAAGAACATTCCTTTGCGACAAGATACCGCTGTGAGCATTTAGCAGAAAGCCTTTTGATAAAAGGAATTTCTTCAGATATTCGACTGGTAAAAAATGTAAACCGATGCGATCCGAAAGAGTACAGAACCATTGTGCTCTATCGCTGCCTAATGAGTGACGGGCTGGATGAGTTTATTCGAAAAGCAAAAGAGGGAAAAATTCCCGTATATTTTGATATCGATGATTATGTCTTTGATTACCAGAGTATCAGACACTTGGACTTTTTACAGGGTGAAGAGTACAAGACATTTGAGACTTATTGCAATAAAATAAATGAGACAATACAGCGCTGTGATAAACTCATTACATCAACAGAAACATTGAAAAAGCTTTTGATACAGGCATTCCCCAGCAAGCAGACTTTATTAAATAGAAACTCTGCAAGCGCAGCTATGTACACCCTTTCGCGGCGAGCAGTTTCTCTTACAAAAAAAGACCCTGACCGAATTGTGCTGGGCTATTTTAGCGGATCTAAAACCCATGACAAAGATTTTTCCGTTGCTGCGCCAGCAATTTTAAAGGTTATGGAAAAGTACCAAAATGTGTATCTAAAAATTGGTGGTTGCTTAAATTTAGACGAAAGATTTTATACTTATAAAAGTAGAATTTATTCGTTTGGATTTAAAGACTGGAGAGAACTGCCGCATGAAATAGCATCAGTAGACATAAATCTCATGCCGCTTGAAGATGACCTATTTCAGAGCTGCAAATCTGAAAACAAATGGATGGAAGCGGCTTTAGTCGGAGTGCCGACTATCGCATCGGCAAACGTAGAGTTGGAGCGAATCATTGCCCATGGGCAGAATGGTTTACTCTGCAATACGGCAGAAGAGTGGGAAGAAGCTCTTGAAACGCTGATTGGCGATGAACAAAAACGGAACTCTATGGGAGATGCAGCCTTCTCAAAAGTTCAGTCAAGCTATTTGGCGGTTTTATCTGAATCGGAAGCCCTTCATTCACTAGTGAGTGAGCAGTAAGAAAAAAGGACGGAGATAATTGTGGCAGAAGGAAGAAATTTAGTATCAATAAAAAGAAATCGTTATATTTTCTTGACGCTTTTGGGTCTGGGAATACTTGCCACATTTTTTTTCCTTTATCTTTACTGCAAGCGAAAAAGCAGAGAGACAGCTTTCTTCTTCTGCGACATCAGAGGCCGAATTAATTTCTGGACAGACCGTAGTGCAGCGTTTCACCTGCCCTGTAGATAATTTAACAGAGCTTTCATTTGAGGTCAATGTAAAAGGAAACCCTGAGGGCGGGGTTATTCTTACAGAGTTATATGATGTGGAGCAGAAGGAAGTGGTGCAAAGCCAGGAAACTGCATTAGCACAAGCGGAGGCAGACAAGAAAGTATTTCTTGGCTTGGAGGACTTTCAAAATACAAAGGAGAAGCCCTATGAGCTGCGAATAACATTTCAAGCGCAAGGGACAACAGGAAAGTTCTATATAAATACAGCAGACCCCTCGACAGATATCAAGGAGTTAACCGATGCGACGGGGAAACTTGCTGGCTCTGCTGTTCTTTCTTGTGGCTATATCTCATACTCACGTCCGCTGCTGACAGAAAGCTTTTTGTTTACCCTAGTAGCCTTGGCCCTTTTAATTGTAAATGAAAATCATATAAAAAAAGGAGAAAGTAGTAATAAAAAAGATCGAAACTGGAAGAAGATAATAGGAAAGGGCTCGCTTTATCTTGCGTTAATTCTGCTTGTCTCTCTTCTGGTAGAACTGTTTGTATTTAATTTTAGACAGATATTTATGACCCCTTCTGAGCAAAGAAATATAGAAGTAACGTCGGATATGCTATCTTTTTCTGGCTTTGATAGAGAAGAAAATGGATGGAGGGCGACGGAGGAAAATGCGCAAATAACAGTAAAGTTCCCTGCCCAATATGTTAAGAAATTTTCATTTAGCTATGAAAATTTACCAGATCAATCTTTTGGATTAACATTTTTGCTGGATGGAGAGCCAGTAAAAGAAATCGCTGTTGAAGCCCGACCTAGGCTGGACACCGTATATGAGATAGTGGAGGCAGTTGCAGACACAGCGGTATTATCTTTTCCAAAGGAAGGGGTATTGGTTCAATCAATAACAATTAAAAATGATATTCAGTTTAATATATGGAGATTTCTTCTGATAGGAATCTCGGCGGGGATCGCGCTTTTGGTAATAAAATTACCCGCCGATCTTAGACGGCGCCCGCAGGTCTTTTTTTGTGATTGCAGCAACACTTTTTGGCCTATTTATTATTACTGCAGGCCCCTCCAACAGTGCCACATCATGGGATGATCACATTCATTTCGAACGGGCTTACAGTCTGTCATTTTTGCGGACGGAAGTTTGGACTGAATCGGCCCAGGATTTTGTAAGTAACGTGATGAGGCCGGCAGACAACCTGGAATTAAAAAATGAAGCAACAGAATACGTGAATAGCCATAACGACATTGTTGATACAGAGACTCATTCGTGGTGGGAAATTTTCAAAAAACCGGGATATTGGCCTTCATCTGCAATGCTTGCATTAGGAAGGACGCTGGGCCTTCCCTTTGAAACTGTTTTCCAATTTGGGAAACTGGGCAACTTAATCTTTTATATTGCAGGTATCTACCTATCAATTAAAATGCTGCCGAGAGGAAAATATCTTTTAACCCTTGTGGCATTAATGCCATCGCCCCTTTTCTTGGCCTGTTCTTATTCTGTTGATCCTGTCGTGATAACAGGAATAGTCCTTATGTTTTCAGCCATCTATTATGAATTTTATCATTACAGGGAACCACTTAATCTTAGAAACACAATATTGTTATTCATCGGTGCTATCCTTGGCTCCTATGCAAAAGCACTGTATATTCCTTTAATTTTACTGGCCCTATTCTATCCAAAAGAAAAATTTTATTCCAAGCGGGCACAACTCCTTTTCAAAATCGTGGTAATTTTGGTCTTCATCATTATTTTAGGGATGGCGATCCTCCCAACAGCAGTGAATCCTGCCCAAACCGGAGATACAAGAATGGATGGCTCTAGTAATGCCGGGCAGCTTGCTTTTTTATTTTTCGGATCCCTTCCGTTATACAGGTATTTTATTGTCCTCTATTTGGAATAATCTGGGAAGTTTTTTGTTGGCGAAGCATTTTCTTTAATGGGCTATATTGGAACGGTCCCGCCCACTGTCCAGTATATCGCACTGGCAGTTTTATTCTTTTCGCTTTATGCCGAAAGCAAAGAAGCAACCGATGGTTTTACACTGAAACGATATCAAAAACTCTCCTTAGCAGTTTTGCTCTTTGGAATTATTTGCTTAGTATGGACTTCTCTTTATGTTGACTTTTCACCAGTGGGCTATGGCGTAATTATTGGGGTACAAGCCAGATATTTCTTACCGATACTGTTTCCCCTGCTGGCGCTATTTATGACCAAAAATATGCGAAGTGATATCAGATTAGTCAATTATTCCAAGATTGTTTATGGGGGCAGCAGCTTTATTTTAGCGGCATCCTGCTGCTCAGTCGTTCTGCCCTGGTGCTTGTAAGCAAAATGATAAGTTGGGGATACTATGAAAAAACAGCTTTTTACAAACCGTGCTTTTCTGCCACTGGTAGCATTGTTAATCGGTATTATTGCGATTTTTATCTATTACGGTGTCGACAAGGTAGAGTCAGGTGCCATGAGAATGATGCTGGCAATGGGAGCTTTAGTCACTTGTGGACTTGTTATTGCAAGTTATATAGGGATTTTTCTTAAGAAAGTCCCTATAGAAAATGTTTTTGTCATTGCCGCCGTTTTCATTGGAGGAATGTTTTCTATTATTTTCACTCCTTATTCTGCACCAGATGAAAACAGACATATTGAAACAGCCTATTATGACTCAAATTTAGTGCTGTTGCCAAAGGGTGAACAAGCACGACAGGGAGATTTTCAGGACCCAGTTCTTACAAAATTGCCTTCTGAAGAAATTTATAAAGATCTGATAACCAATACGGATGTGTTTTATAATGACGCACAGACAACTCTGGTGTATAAAGATCTTGACCGTGTTAGTGCGCCCCCGTATCTCTATTTACCTGGTACACTGGGAATTGCCGTTGGGAGAATTTTTCACCTTGGGTTCCGTCAATTTTATATCTTGGGACATGGATGAACTTGGCTCTATATATTGTTAGCCTATGGTACTCCATTAAAAAGACCCCTGTCGGGAAGGCAGCCTTTTTACAGTCGCACTTTTACCGATGTCGTTACATTTAGCAGCTTCGATGTCCTATGATAGTGCTGTAATTTCTCTATCTGCGATCTTTTTATCAACAGTTTTTCATGTTATTTACAGCGAGGAGCGGATCTCCAGAAAGGACATGCTTATCGCGGTTATATCCATAATACTGCTGGCTCCTTGCAAATACATGTATGCTTTTCTGGTAGGGCTTCTCTGGCTCATACCAAAAGAAAAATTAAGCGGGAAAAAACGCACAATTGTACAAATGGTAGCGGTTGGAGGTGTTTTACTTTCAATTGTATTATTTAGCGGGGCAATTTACGATGCACTCTTTAGCGGAACACAAGAAATAACATCTGAAAATAGAGAAACTTTCTATAGTATCGGGTGGATTTTCAAGAATATTGGAGAGACGATACTAATATTTATCCGAACCCTGTTCGAAAAACTTGATTTTTACTGGAAGTCGATGCTTGGAAGCAGTCTATCATGGTTTTCAGTTTCTATTTCCGACTACCTTCTATTACCCCTAACTATCGCCTTGTTCCTATCGGGTATGAGGAACGAGGAAGATAGGATTATGATACAACCAAGACAAAAAGTGAATATGGGGATAATCTTACTGCTCGGAGCGGCGGCAGCCTGCATCAGTATGTTTCTCGCATGGACTTCATATGCCCCTAAAGTAGTAATTGAGGGTGTTCAGGGAAGATATTTTCTTCCATACCTTCCGCTGTTTATCTTACTGTTCAGGGGAAAGGCATTATAATAAGGCAGTCAGCTTATCAAAAAATACAAATGGTGGTTACGACTGTCTCCGCCTTGACAACAACGAATGCATTCGTTAGAATAATAACATTATAATTCAATGGCTTACTATTTTAGTTTTTTATTTTGTAACCTGCTGACTTTGTTTTTAATGGGCTTTGATAAACACCGCGCGCGACGGGGAGGGCGGCGCATTCGGGAGCGGACGTTACTTCTCTGTTCTGCCTGTTTCGGCGGTTTCGGAGCATTGCTTGGGATGTTTTTATTCCGGCATAAGACAAAGCATCTGCGCTTCCGGATCCTGCTTCCGTTATTCTGCGTGCTGCAGGCTGCGGCGCTGCTGTTCCTCGTGCATAATCAAAATTTCATTTAAAAGGAGAGACCAAGTACAATGGAAACAACACCCATGAAGCAAACCGGCAGAATCATCTGCATTACCGGCTTGGTGGCGGTACTTCTCGAACTGCTGTCCACCCTAATCTACGTTATTTTCCCTTATAACAGCACCAGTGCGCTGTGGAGCAACGAGCTGGTTGTCAAGTTCATGTCCATGATTTACCCTGTGCTGATTGCCGCTGCGGCTGTGTTGTTCTTTTCCATGCTGCTGTTTGGCAAGGACAGGGACTGCTCCCGTGTTTTGAAGGTTTGCTCAGTCATTGCCTTTGTGGCAGCGGCCTACAGCCTTGTTTACACAGCAACCGACTCCCTGCTGATTTTAAACAACTCCTCCGTTTACCGTGCTTTTGGCGAGATTTTTTACAACATCCGCCTGTTTTAACCTCCCTGCTCTGGCCGTCCTTCATTGTGGGCGTGCTGGCGGAAGGGCTGCGGCGCGCACGTTGACAGACCGGGAATGGAATTGCGGCTTCTCTGCTTCTATGCTACAATAGGGGCAGAGAAGCCTTTTTTTTGGGCGGGCCGCCGGCCGGGGTGGCGGTCGCTGCGTGCCGGGCGGCGCAGCGAAGGAGAGTGAACAATGGCACATATTATCATTGCCCCTTCAAAATACGTGCAGGGTGCCGGGGAACTTCGTAATCTGAAAACATATGTGGAAACATTGGGCAACAAGCCACTGGTTTTGGTCAGCCCCTCCGGGATGCAGCGGGTGCGGCCTGCAATTGAGGAGAGCTTTGGCGGTGCGGAACTTGTGTTCGACGCCTTTGGCGGCGAGTGCTGTAAACAGGAAATTGACCGGCTGTGCGCCGTGATGGAGGCAAAGGGCTGCGACCTGGTGATTGGCGTCGGCGGCGGAAAAATTCTTGACACGGCCAAAGCAGTGGCCTATTACCAAAAGACGCCGGTGGCGGTGGTGCCCACCATTGCCTCCACAGATGCACCGTGCAGCGCACTTTCCGTCCTGTACACTCCCGACGGGGTGTTTGAGCGGTACCTGTTCCTGCCGGCCAACCCGAACCTTGTCCTGGTGGATACCGACATTGTCAGCCGTGCCCCGGCCAGGCTTCTGGTGTCCGGTATGGGCGATGCGCTTGCAACCTATTTTGAAGCGGCGGCCACGGAGGCCAGCGGAAGCGCCACCTGTGCAGGCGGCGCCGTTACCACCGCGGCGCTTGCCCTTGCCCGGCTGTGCTATGATACATTGTTGGAGAACGGCCTGAAGGCCCGTCTTGCGGTGGAGCAGGGGTGTGCACCCCGGCAGTGGAAAAAGTGGTGGAAGCCAACACCTATTTAAGCGGGATCGGCTTCGAGAGCGGCGGCCTCGCAGGGGCGCACGCCATCCATAACGGCCTGACGGTGCTGAAGGCCTGCCACGGCATGTACCACGGGGAAAAGGTGGCATTCGGCACCCTGACCCAGCTTGTGCTGGAGAACGCCTCAAACGAGCAGCTGGATGAAGTAATCACCTTCTGCCTGGATGTGGGGCTGCCTGTAACGCTGGAGGATCTTGGCATTACCGATCCCAGTGATGAGGATTTGATGGCGGTGGCCCATGCGGCCTGCGCCGATGGGGAAAGCATTTACAATATGCCGGTTCCCATCACCCCGGAAAAGGTGTTTGCGGCCTTAAAGGCGGCGGATGCCATCGGCCATTATTACAAGGACTAAAAAGCCCGGATGTCAAAGACATCCGGGCTTTTTTTTTTTTCCGCTTACAGCGTATCGTCGTATTTCAGCATGTCCTGCCACAAGGCGTCATACTCGGCAGAGGTCAGGCCGTGGAACCCGGACAGGATTTCCTTTGCCTTTTGGCCCCATCGTACAGCAGGTCCACTGCGGTCATGGCCATGGCTTTTGCCGGGGCGATGTAGGCCTTGTTCTTGTCCACCACCCGCAGGTGCTGGCTGTGGAAACCGCCTGCAAAGCCGCCCAGCGTGGGCTGGATGGTGGGCATGATGGAGGAGACATCCCCGATGTCGGAAGATGCGCCGCCCATCTCCTCTGTCTCCACCACAGGGCTGTCAAACAGGCTGCAGGCATTGTCACGGAACAGCTCGCTCATTTCGGCGTTCTGCCGGACGGGCAGATACCCGGGGATGTCCTCAATAACAGCCTGCGCTCCAATGGCGTAGGCCGCCCCCTTAATGGCACGGTTGACACGGTAGTTGGCGTCCTTAATGGCCTCAATGCTGCGGCCACGGACGTAGGCCTCCAGACGGACGTCTGCCGGGACAATGTTGACAAGGTCGCCGCCCTTGGTGATGATGGGATGGACGCGGATGCAGTCGCTGTCCTTAAATGTCTCCCGGATGGAGTTGATCGCCATCAGGGCGAGGCTTGCGGCATTCAGTGCGTTGACGCCGTTTTCAGGACACAGGCCCGCGTGCGCCTCCTTCCCGATGAACTGCACTTTTTTGTAACAAAGCCCACGCTGCCGGAATTGACGTTGACCACATTTTTGTCGCTGTTCTCCATCCCGTGGACCAGCATGGCCATGTCGATGTCGTCAAACACGCCGGCATGGATAAGTTCCTGTTTGCCGCCGTAATAATGAATACGGCCCTGCTTCATCATCTCGCCGCGCCACTCCAGCTCCCACATTCCTCTGCAGGGACCGCCAGAAATGCCACGTCGCCGCCGAGCGCATCCTTAACTCCGCTGAGCGCAAGCCCGTGCGCCGCCCCCAGCATGGCCGCAATCTGCCCGTTATGCCCGCAGGAGTGCGCGGCGCCGGTGTCCGGATTGGCGTTGGGGTGCAGGGGACAGACCACGGCGTCCAGTTCACCCATGATGGCGACGGTGGGCCCTCTCCATTCCCTTTCAGACGCGCCTTGACCCCGGTAATGGCCAGGCCGTCCTCATGGGGAAGCCCCAGCTTATCAAAGGTGTCCCGCACAATGCCGCTGGTCCGCACCTCTTTGTAGCCCAGCTCCGGATGGGCAAAAATGTCGTCGCCGATGGCGATGATTTCCTCCGCATGCGCATCAATCGCGGCGCATACGGCCTGTTTTATCTGTTCTTTATTCAAGGGAATCCCTCCTTTTCTGCCTTTATTATAGGCGAAAACCACGGCGCTTTGCAAGGGGGCTGTGTCCGGAACATGATAAAGCCGCAGGAAAAGAAAAAATTACAGTAGAATGTGGGAATTCACTGGACGAAATGTAAAAAATGGGCTATCATGGTAGTAACACAAAACAGGGGGGTATGTTTTTGAAGGATTTTAATCTCAACAGTCCGTTTTTGTTCACCATTGCAGGTGCGGTAATCCTGTTTGTGGTGGCACAGGCCGTCTTTTTTCCTGATAAAGGCGGTCCGCAGGGCAAAGGTCATCGGTATGGACATGAAGTCTGTCAAAAGACCATGGTAAGCAGTGCGGTGTTTACCGTGGCGCCGGCGGTGTCCATCCTGCTTGGCGTGATTACGTTAAGCAAGTCGCTGGGTTTGCCGCTGCCGTGGCTGCGCCTGTCCGTCATCGGCGCGCTGACTTATGAGCTGACTGCGGCCGAGACGGCGGCCACCGCCGTGGGGGCCAGCATTGCCTCCGCCGTGACAGACCCGGCAACCTACGCGGCCATTGCCTGGGTGATGACGCTGGGCATCCTGCCCGGCCTTATCATCATTCCGCTGTTCATGAAAAAGATTCAGGGCAGCATCACAAAGGTAAAGACCAAGGACAACAAATGGGGCGAGATTTTAATCACTTCCCTGTTCCTTGGCATGATTTCCGCTTTCCTCGGGGTGATTTTTGCCACCGTGTCCGAGGGGCTGAAGGGTTGGATTCCGGTGTTTGTCATGCTGTGCAGCGCGGTGATTATGTCCGTTGTGGGCCTGCTTGTGAAAAAAGTGCAAGGTGCGCTGGCTGGAGGACTTTGCGCTGCCCATCAGTATGCTGGGCGCCATGGCGCTGGCCATCCCCATTACCGGGGCCATTGTCTGAGGAAGGGGGAGACATGATGAAAAAAGAACGAACCTATTTTGACTCTGTCCACTTTACCGGGCGGATCTGGATGCTCAGCGCCGTGACGCTGATGCTGATGGTCCCCGCGGCCATCTGTGTATACTACAATGCATGGCCGGAAATTACCGGCGTGCTCAAAGGCCTGCTGGGCGTGGCGCCCATCTTCTGGACGGTGGGCGTGATTGAGGTGTTCACCTACACCCCCATGCTGGGGGCCGGAGGTTCCTATGTGGGGTTTGTCACAGGCAACCTGAGCAATTTGAAGGTGCCCTGCGCGCTGAACGCCATGGAAAACGCCAAGGTGGAGCCCGGCAGTGAAGAGGGGGAGATTATCTCCACCATCTCCATCTGCATCTCCTCCATTGTGACCATGGTGGTCATCTCCCTCGGCGTGCTGCTGCTGGGTTATCTGCAGCCCATCCTGCAGTCGCCGGTGCTGCAGCCTGCCTTCGACAACATTCTGCCGGCGTTGTTCGGCGGCCTCGCAGTGGTCTATGTCTCGAAGAACTGGAAAATTGCGCTGGCGCCGCTGATTTTCATGCTGGTGCTGTTTATCAGCGTGCCGTCGCTGGCAAGCAGCGTGGGTGTGCTGGTGCCTGTCGGCGCGCTGATTGCCATCGGCGTGTCCCGCATTCTGTACAAGAAAAATTTATTGTAGCAAGAAAGAAGGTCTTTGTATGTGGTGGCTGTTGTTGCTGATTCCGGCGGCTCTGGTGGTGTTTCTTGCGGTGATTTTTATCCGCGCGGCACTGTTCCGTCCCCGTCCGGAGGAGAAGAGGACGCCCACGGCGGTAACCCTTGACGAGGAGAAGATGACCCGGGACATGCAGGAGCTGGTGCGCTGCAAAACCGTCTCCTACCGTGAAAAGGGGCTGGAGGACGAAGCGGAGTTCGACAAGTTCAAGCAGACGCTGGAAACGCTGTATCCCGCGGTGCACAGCACCTGTGAGAGGGAGTTTCTCGGCACCCGCGCCATTCTGTACCGCTGGAAGGGGAAGTCCGACAAGGACGTAACGGTGCTCATGTCCCACTTTGATGTGGTGCCCGTTAATGAGGACCAGTGGGGAAAAGCCTGCCTTTGACGGCCTGATTGAAAATGGGGAGCTGTGGGGCAGAGGCACACTGGACACCAAGGTGACGCTGTGCAGCATTATGGAGGCGGCAGAACAGCTGATTGGCGAAGGCTTTGTCCCTGAAAACGACATCTATTTCGCTTTTGGCGGCGATGAGGAGATTGCCGGCGAGGGCGCACCCCTGATTGTGGAGGCATTCCGGCAGCGTGGAATCCATCCGGCCCTTGTGGTGGATGAGGGCGGCGCCGTGGTGGAAGGATCTTCCCCGGCGTAACGCAGCCCTGTGCGCTGATCGGCATCGGCGAAAAAGGGATGATGGACATTAAGATGACCGTGCGCTCCAAGGGCGGGCACGCCTCCCTCCCCGCCGCCGCACACCCCGGTGGGCGTGCTGGCGAAAGCGGTGACCAAGGTGGAAAACAACCCGTTTAAGGGCAGCCTGTCCAAGCCTGCGGCGGAGATGTTTGATACCCTCGGCCGTCATTCCACTTTCCTGTACCGGCTGATTTTTGCCAACCTGTGGTGCTTTAAGCCGGTGCTGGACAGCATGTGCAAAAAAAGCGGGGGCGAGCTGAATGCCCTGATGCGCACCACCTGCGCCTTCACCATGATGAAGGGCGGCAAGGCCAGCAACGTGATCCCGCCGGAGGTTTCCGTATACGGCAACATCCGCATAATGGGCGGGGAGACGCCGGAGACGGTGCTCCAGTATCTCAATGAGACCATCGGGGACAGCGACGTAAAAATTGAGAAGGTGCACGGGCAGAATCCCTCCCCTATTCCCCCACAGAGGGGGCCGGCTGGGACAAGGTGACCGGCGCCATCCGGGAGACGTGGCCCGACGCGCTGGTGTCCCCCTATCTGATGATTGCGTGCAGCGATTCCCGCCATTATGCGGGGCTGGCCGACAATGTGTACCGCTTTTCCGCCATGGCGCTGAGTAAGGAGGAACGCGGCTTTATCCACGGCAATAACGAGCGGATTAAGCTGGACACCCTGCACACGGCGGCAAAGTTCTACTTAAGACTTATTAAATCCTGCTAAAACATAGGAAAGGAGCCGTGCGGCGAAGGCCGCACGGCTCCGTTTTTTACTGGTTTTACCGGCCCATGGCCGCAATTTGCTGTGCGGCCTGCCGGGCGGTACAGCTGCTGACATCCAGGTTTACCGTGCGGACCCGGTCGTACAGCGGAAGCCGCGCCACACTGCGTTCGATAACATCCGGCGCACGCAGCCCGGCGTCCCATCCCGCTGCAGCCGCAGGCGCAGCGCCTGCTCGGACACGGTCAGGGTAATCCGGTGGACTGCCACGTTTTGAAGGGGCAGGTTTGCGGCAATCCCCTGCCAGATGGCGTCCTCCTGCAGCACCCAGCAGAACAAGATGTTCTGAAAACCGGAGTTGTCAAGGAAGCTGCGCAGCAGGCAGGTGATGTTGTTTGTCACCATGCGCTTGTTTTCCTCATTCACCACAAAGGGCTGCATATCCCAGCACCAATCCCCGTCCAGAAAGACGTTGTGGGGCAGCAGCTTTTTGCAACTCCCTGCAGACGGCGGTTTTCCCCGCGCCCATGGTGCCGCCGATTACATACAGATGCTTCATTTTTCTCCTCCCCTGTATTGCTAGGCAAGGCCGCCCAGCAGAAGGTTCACTGCGGACAGAGCCGCCACCGGCGCAGTCTCGCAGCGCAAAATTCGTTTTCCAAGGGTGCACAGTCTTAACCCTGCGGCTTTTGCGGCAGCCGCCTCCTCTGGGGAAAAGCCGCCCTCGCACCCGGTGACAAGCGCCACGGACGCTGGGCTGTCCGCAAGCACGTCGGGCAGCGGCGCACCGCCCTGCTCATAAAACAGGACCGCCCTGTCGAAGCCTGCGGCCTGCGCCAGCATTTCGTCAAAATCCAGAAATGGATGCACGGAAGGAAGCACCGCCCGGCCGGACTGCTTGGCAGCCTCCAGGGCAATTTTCTGATACCGTTCAAGCCGGCTTTTGCGCGCCTTCCCGTCCGGCCGGGCCACACAGAAGGAGGACAGAAAAAGGTCACATCATTGACGCCCAGCTCCACCGCGGCCTTGAGCACGCGCTCCGCCTTGTCCCCTTTGGGAAGCCCCATGTACAGTGCAAGGCGGAAGGGGTTTTCCACAGGGGAGGGGACGGGCGCGCCGCCGGACAGCAGCACCTCCCCGCCGGAAAAGGCCGTGATGGCGCACTGCCGTTCGCGCCCGTTTCCGTCGCACACGGTCAGGCTGTCCCCCACGCGGTGGCGCAGCACCCGCTCGATATGGCGGGCGTCCTGTCCGGTGATGCGCAGCACGTCGCCCTCAATGGATGTTAGAAAAAACGCGGCATAACGCTTCCTCCCTATGGCCTGCAAACAATGCAGAACCAGCCCCCGTCGGACCGGATTTCCACCGGATTCAGGCCGGACTGCGCCAGCCGCAGCCTCACTTCTTCCGCCCGGTCGTCAATAATGCCGGAGGTAATAACCCAGCCGCCGGGCTTCACCACCCGCTTCATCAGCGGTGCGGCCTCTATAATGACATCCGCCACAATGTTGGCCAACACCAGGTCGAAGGGGCCGTACGGCTCCACCAGATGGGGCTGGGCCAGCACATTGCCCGGGAAAACCGTCAGCCTGTCCGCCACGCCGTTCTCCACTGCGTTTTCCTTTGCGGTTTTGGCGGCCAGCGGGTCGATGTCCACCGCCACCGCCTGCTTTGCGCCCAACAGCAGCGCCGCAATGGACAGGATGCCGCTGCCGCAGCCGAGATCCAGCACCTTTTCGCCGCCGTTGACAAGCCGGGAGAGTTGCTGAAGGCACAGCCGGGTGGTGTGGTGGGTGCCGGTGCCGAAGCTCATCTTCGGGTCAATTTGCACAACCGTCCGGCCCTGCTTGTTATCGTGCTGCTCCCAGGACGGCTTGACCACCAGCCTCTCGTCAATCTCAAGGGGTTTGAAGAACTGCTTCCAGTTGTTGGCCCAGTCCTCCTCCTTGACGCCGTGCAGCTCCACCTCCAGTGTGCCAAGGCGCGGATCCCCTTTCACCCGCTCCAACGCCTCCCTTATCAGGGCAAGCTGCTCCGCCCCCTCGGGGGACTCCGGCAGATAACATTTAATTTTTGTGGGTGCTTCGGCCAAAGACATCAGGCTTTCGTCCACATAATCCCACTGGGGTGTGGTCTGCTTAAGAAACTCCTTAAAATCCTCTTTATCCTCTACCACAACGCCGCCGACGCCCTGCATCAGTACGATGCCCGTCACATCCTCAATCCCCTCGGTGGTGGTTGTAATGCTGATTTCCGTCCAGTTCATGCGTGTCCTCTTTTCCCTTTGTTTTTACCAGTATACCACAGCCGCCGCGCCGGGGGGAACCGGGCGGCGCATTTTTTCATAAACTGTACTGGGACGCGGGCCGCAGCAGACCCGTGCTTATTGCTGGGGAGGAGAGAAGTGCAATGAACAATCACGATACTTTAAAAATGAAATTTGTACATGGTGGGGCGGGGTGGATGTGCCCCTGCCCGTATGGGTGCTGTGTCAGAGGGACCGCTGGTGCCACAGGCCCCACCGGCCCCACCGGCCCACAGGGGGGAGAGAGGAGAGCCGGGCCCCGCCGGTCCAACAGGACCGACAGGAGCACCCGGCCCCGCTGGAGCACTCGGCCCCACCGGCCCACAAGGGGAGCAGGGGGAACCGGGCCCTACTGGCCCCTGCAGGGGTTCCAGGCCCGATTGGCCCCACCGGCCCCATAGGAGCAACCGGGCCCACCGGCCCCGAAGGGCCCGCTGGTGCTACGGGCGCTACGGGCGCTACGGGCCCCACAGGCCCCACCGGTGCAACAGGCCCCACCGGGCCCGCTGGGGTTCTGCCGGAGGGTTCCTTCGCATCCTTTGCCACGTTTGGGGTTTTGTTTACAAGTGGAAGCCTGATTCCTTTCGGGACTGTCACCGCGGACCCCTCCGGCCAGATTGTACTGGAGGATCAGCAGCATGTCCGGCTTTTACCGGGATATTATTTCGTATCCTTCCACGTGTCGGCACTGCTGCGGGAAGACGGCTATATGCAGATCACCCCTCCTACAGCGGTATGTCCCACATTGAGTACGGGATTTATGTGAAGACGGCAGCGCAGGCCACTGCTTACGGCTCCAATGCGCTGATTCTGCAAATTCCGGAGCAGACCACCTTTACGCTGGCTTACAACAGCAATGTGGCCAGCGTGGACGGGGCCGCGACCCTGGCCGTTATCAAACTAAACCCGTCCCTTCCCTAGCGGGGGCCGTGCCTGACTTCCGAAAACAGCCGGGCCTACATACAAGAAGGAGGATGAGCCATGGGGAAATGGAAGGTGTGCGTCTATGCCATCTGCAAAAACGAGCGGCAGTTTGTGGAGCGCTGGATGGACTCCATGAGAGAGGCGGACGAAATTGTGGTGCTGGACACCGGCTCCACCGACGGAACACAGGAGGCGCTGCGCCGGGCAGGCGCCAGGGTCACGGAGGAAACCATCAGCCCCTGGCGGTTTGACACGGCGCGCAACCGCTCCCTTCAGCTGGTTCCAGAGGATGCGGACCTCTGCGTGTGCACCGATCTGGACGAGGTGTTCCAGCCCGGCTGGCGTGCGGCGCTGGAGGCGGCGTGGAAGCCGGACACCTGCCTTGCCAACTACCGCTACACCTGAGCTTTACCCCGTCCGGCGGGGAAGGGGTGGTGTTCTACATCGCCAAAATCCACCGGCGCGGGTGCTTCCACTGGGTGGGCCCGGTGCATGAGGTGCTGCAGTATGAGGGCAGCGGGACCTTTCCCTCCGTCGTGGCGCAGGGAGTGCAGCTGGATCACCATCCCGATCCGGCCAAATCCCGCGGGCAGTACCTGCCCCTGCTGGAGCTGGCGGTGGAGGAAGACCCGGAAAATGACCGCAACATGCATTATCTCGGCCGGGAATACCTGTTTTACGGCCGCTGGGAGGACTGTATCCGCACGCTGCAGCGGCATCTGAAAATGAAAAGCGCCACTTGGGCGGATGAACGGTGTGCCTCCATGCGTTATATTGCAAGGGCCTACCGGCGGCTGGGGAACGGGTATGAGGCAGCCCGCTGGCTGCACCGGGCCGCTGCGGAGGCGCCGCACCTGCGGGAGCCATATGTGGACGCCGCCCTGCTGTGTTATGAACAGGGTGATGATGACGGGGTGCTGTATTACACCGGGCAGGCGCTGGCCATTACCCAGCGGCCTGCCACCTACATCTGTGAGGCGGACGCGTGGAACAGCCTGCCGCATGACTTGCGGGCTGTCGCCCTGTACCGCCAGGGCCGGTACAAGCAGGCGCTGAGCTCTGCAAAACAGGCGCTGGCCTTTTCGCCGGAGGATGAGCGGCTGAAAAACAACGTACTGCTGATAGAGCAGAAGGTTTCCGGCGGCAACATGCCCTGAGATGGGGAAAAAAGAAAAACAGCGCCCATGAAAATGGGGACGCTGTTTTTCTTTCCATTTTGTGATATGCTAAGAAAAAGAAGAAAACGGAAAAGGAGGAAGAAAATTGAACGACGAAAACAGGAAAGTAGTGATTATCGGCACCGGCATGGTGGGCATGAGCTATGCCTACGCGCTGTTAAACCAGAACGCCTGTGATGAGCTGGTGCTGATTGACATCGACCGCGAACGGGCGGAGGGGGAGGCGATGGACCTGAACCATGGGCTGGCTTTCTCCGGTTCCCATATGAAAATTTACGCCGGTGAATACCGGGACTGCGCCAATGCGGACATTGTGTGCATCTGTGCCGGCGTGGCCCAGAAGCCGGGTGAATCCCGGCTGGAACTGCTGGGACGCAATGCCGCCGTGTTTAAATCTGTCATTGACCCGGTGACGGAATCCGGCTTCAACGGAATTTTCCTGGTGGCAACCAACCCGGTGGACATTATGACCCACATCACCTGCACGCTGTCCGGCTTCAATGCCCGGCGGGTGCTGGGCAGCGGCACGGCGCTTGACACCGCCCGCCTGCGCTACCTGTTGGGGAATATTTCTCGGTCGACCCGCGCAACATGCACGCCTACGTTATGGGTGAGCACGGAGACAGCGAATTTGTACCGTGGAGCCAGGCCATGCTGGCCACAAAGCCCATCCTCGACATCTGCGGGGAGTCGGGCGGCCGCTGCTGCTATGAGGATATGGAGAAAATCAGCGAGCAGGTGCGCACCGCCGCACAGAAAATTATTGCGGCGAAGCGTGCCACCTATTATGGCATCGGCATGGCGCTGGTTCGTATCACCCGCGCCATCTTCGGAAACGAAAGCAGTGTGCTGACCGTATCCGCCGCCCTGAAGGGCGAATATGGGGAAAGCGGCGTGTATGTGGGGGTGCCCTGCATCGTCAACCGCAACGGCGTGCAGCGGGTGCTGACGCTGAAACTGGACGAGAAGGAGGAACAGCAGTTTAAGGCCTCCTGGAAAACCCTGCGCGAATCATACGACAGCCTGAACCTGCCTGCATTTTAAAGGAACAGAGAAAGGGAAAGGGACACGCCAAACGATTTTGGCGTGTCCCTTTTTGCTTAGGCCAGATACAGGCGAATTCCGCGCTGCTGCAGCTCGTCCCGCCATTCGGCGGACAGGCCGCTGTCCGTGACCACGGCCTGAAAGGCGTCCAATGGGGCGAAGAAAGCGGGTTTTACGGCGCCGAACTTGCTGGAGTCGGCCACCAGGATGTTTTCCAGCGCCCCTTTCATTACCGTGCACTTCGCCTCCACTTCGCAGTTGTTCACACAGGTGACGCCAAGCTTTGCATTCACTCCCGCGGCGGAGATGAATGCCCGGCTGATACGGGTGCTTGCAAGCAGGGCAACGCCCTGTTTGCTTTCAAACATCTGCAGGTCGGGCCGGTAGACGCCCCTGCCACAATCAGCCGTTCAGGCGCCTTTTTCTGCAGTTGGGTCAGGGCGTTCATGGTGCAGCAGACGGCGGAAATCCCCTGCCCGTCGGGAAGGAAGGGGATGATGTGGGGCGTGGTGGTGCCCACGTCGAAGTAGAGCACGTCGCCCGGCTGCACCAGTGAGGCGGCCAGCTTCCCAATCCGGCGTTTCTCTGCGGTCCGCAGGCCGTCGTGGACCGCCAGCTCGTATGTTTCGGCTTCCGGCGGGGCGGACGCGGCACTGCCGCTGTACAGCACCGCGCCTGCCACCACCCGGACAAGGCCGGCGGCCTTCAGCTGTTCCACATCCCGGCGGATGGTCATCTCCGTCACGCCGAACTGAAGGGCCAGCGTCCGGATGGACTCGCCGTTTTGGTCCTTTACCCGCTCGAGAAGCTTTTGCATCCGTGTCTGTTTATCCATGCTGCGTACCCATCCTATCCACTGTTATCCGTACTATTATAACACAGACAAGCTTCCCACACCATTTTGTGTGGGAAGCTTGCCCTGCCGCCCCGAACACAGGGGCACCGCTGTCCGGCGGCGGGGCAAGGCCGCTACTTTTGATCCGCTTTGATCAGAAGGCGGACGGCGTCGCAGGCCACCTGAATGGTGTCCTTCATGTCCTTAAAACTCATGATGGAGGCGGCGCGACAGCCCCGGATGCTGGCCAGGACGAACAGTGCGGCCGATTCCATCTCAGAGCAGACCACATTCCCGCGCTTCCATGCATTCCAGCGGATTTGCAGCAGGTCCGCAAGAGGGGCGTTCTCCGGCTCCACCTCCCCATAGAAGGAGTCCTTGGATTGGGTAATGCCCTCAATATACCGCTTGCCGTTCTGTTTTGCGGCCTGCGCCAGTGCGGCAACAACGTGCCGGTCGGCCACGGCGGGGTATTCAATCGGAATATACTGGCGGGTTGTCCCCTCGTCCCGGACGGCCGCCGTGCAGATCGCGCCGTCCAGCGCCTCGTCCATGGAGCGCTCGCACACACGGCCTGCCGTACCGATCCGGATAAAGGTGTCCGCGCCGATTTTCATCAGCTCCTCCACAGCGATGGCGGTGGAGGGGCAGCCCATCCCGGTGGAGGTGACGGACACGGGCACGCCGTCAAGGGTTCCCGTCCACGTCTTGTGCTCCCGGTTGTGGGCGATAAGCTTTGCATCGTCAAGGTAACCGGCGATAAGGTCCGTGCGGAAGGGGTCGCCGGGCAGAAAGACGTAACGCCCCACATCCCCTTTTTCAGCTGGATGTGGTACTGCTTTTCTCCGCGTACAAATGCCATGCCGCTCCCCTCCTTTTAGTATCCGGTGTGCTCGTCACCCTTCAACAGGGCGACCGCGCCGCTGGTGCCAATCCGTTCGCAGCCCTCGCTTAAAAACAGCTCCAAATCCTCCTTCGTGCGCACGCCGCCGGCCGCCTTCATTTTGACGCCGGGGCCGATGTGCTGCTTAAACAGGCGGATGTCCTCAATTTTTGCGCCTGCCGTTCCAAACCCGGTGGAGGTTTTGATGTAGTCCGCGCCTGCATCGGTTACTGCCCTGCACAGCGCAATTTTCTCATCCTCGGTGAGATAGCAGGTCTCAATAATGACCTTGAGGATGTGGCTGCCTGCGGCGGCCTTCAGCTGGCGGATTTCCTCCGTCACCCTGTCGAAGCGGCCGTCCTTCACATCCCCGAGGTTCACCACCATGTCCACCTCGTTCGCCCCTTCGGCGATGGCGGTTTTCGTCTCAAACACCTTGACCGCCGTGGTATTGTAGCCGAGAGGGAAACCGATAACGGTGCAGATGTTGAGCGTATCTCCATATTTTTCCTTTACCCTGCTTACAAAGCTGGGGGGGATGCAGACGGAGGCAGTCCCATAGCGCACCGCCTCGTCACACAGGGAAAAGATTTGCTCTTCTGTGGACACTGCCTTTAGCAGGGTGTGGTCGATGTGAGATAAAATTTCTTTGTTGTCCACGGTTAAACCCGCCCTTCTTCCTTGTCAATTTCATACAGCTTACGGACAGCCTCACAGCCCATAAGGGACAGCCTACGGATGTGATCCTCGCCGTGCTCCACACCGGTCTGCGGATCGAACTGTCCGCTTTCGCCCGCCACCTCGCACACATTGTCGAGGGACACGGAGATACCGCCTGCACGCAGGCCCCACAGCCGTGCCAGCACGAAGATAATGCTCGCCTCCATCTCGGCGCCCACCACGTTCATCCTGCGCAGGTCGTCAAACCGGTTGGCCCAGTCCGACTGCCAGTAGTTGTTGAAAGAGGAGCCGGGCCGTGCATGGGAGGCGTAGAACGTGTCGGCAGAACGGGTCGTGCCCACATGGTAGGGGGAAGCCAAGCTCCTTCCCGGCCTGGATGCATGCCGAGACCACCTCGTGGGTCGCCACGGCCGGATATTCCAGCGGGGCATATGCTTTGGAGGCGCCGTCGTACCGGCAGGCGGAGTCGAAGACAATCATGTCGCCGTTTTTCACATAGCTTTGAAACGTGCCGCAGGTACCGATGCGGATAAAGTTTTTGACGCCGCAGCGGGCCAGCTCTTCCATGGCGATGGCAGTGGACGGGCAGCCCATGCCGGTGCTGGTGCAGGAGATGGGCACACCCTTGTACACGCCGGTATAGGTGACATGCTCGCGGTTGTCGGCCACAAAATGGGCCTCATCCCAGAAGCTGGCGACGATGGGCACCCGCTTGGGGTCGCCCGGCAGCAGAACATAGGGAGCCACGTCCCCGGGCTTCAGCTGAGTATGGTACTGTAGTGACATAATAAACCCTCCTGTGTTAAAATCTGAATAAATGTTATAAAAATAACATCTTGTTGATTGAATCATAACACTGAGCGGGAGGGTTGTCAAGCGTCATTTTCTCCGCTATGCTCCGTACACCCTGCACACGGCCCGGATGGCCTCAGTTAAAATATCAAAGCCGGTCCGAAGGCTTTTTTCACTCCAGCACTCGTTTTCCCTGTGGAAGGTAATTTCCTCACCGGGGAACAGCATTCCGAATGCCACCGCAGTGGGAAACTCCCTTGCGTAGGTGGCCCCGCCGGAGGAGACGGGCGGGCGCATGTCCCCGGTGACCTGCCGGTAGGCCCCAGAAGCGCTGTGACCAGCGGCCCGTCCTGCGGCACGTGCAGCGGCGGTAGGAACTGTTCTGCCCCAGGGTGAAGCCGAGGGGCTGCACCCGGTCCCGAATGGCACGCACAACCGCCTCCTTATTCACTGTGACGGGAACGCGGATGTCGCACTGAAGGCTGCAGCGGCCCATCTCATCCAACTCCGCAATCGCGGGATTGAAGGTCAGGGGCCCGGACAGCTCGTCGGAAAACAGATGCCGAGGCCCTCGGTGCTGGCGATGTCCAGCAGCCGAAGCAGGGGATGGTCTGCCCCCGCTCCCTTAACAGGCGCCCCAGTTTTAACAGCGCATTGACGCCAAGCGAAGGGGCCATGGCATGGGCGGAGACGCCGGTGGCGCGGATGGTCTCCCCGTGCCAGTGCGCACAGGCGGACGACGGTACCACATTGACCTGCGTTCCTGCGGACAGGGTAAAGTCCTCCGGTGGGAAGGTGCCGGACAGGGTGATGCGCAGAATTCCCTTTTCTGCAAAAATCAGCGGGAAGTCCCCGTCGGGGGAAAAGGCGGCGACGGGCGCCTCCTCCGTCTTTTTGTAGCGGGCAAGGCAGCGGTTGCCGCCCGACTCCTCATCGCCGCCCACAATCAGCCGGACGCGGCACGTCGAACAGTAGCCGCTTTCCCGCAGCGCCTGCATGGCATACAGGCTGACAAGGGCCGGGCCTTTGTCGTCGCACACGCCCCGCCCGTACAGCTTACCCTCCCGGCGGGTCAGGGCAAAGGGGGAAGCCGCCCATTCCCCACCGGCAGGAACCGTATCCAGATGGGTGAGGATGGCGACGACAGGTCCAGTGTCCCCCACTGGACATAGCCTGCGTATCCGTCCAGATTGACAGTGTGAAAGCCCATCCGGCGTCCGATGGCAAGAAATGCCTCAATGGCCTGGGCCACACCGCGCCCAAGGGGCGCATCGGGCCCTGTGGGGCCGCAGTCCCCGTTTACGCTGCGAATGCTTAGCAGGCAGCTTAAATCCTCATAAAATATATCGGGTAGTGTTCCCATGCTTTCTCTCCTCCTTACAGTTCCATGCGCTTGAAAAAGCGCATCAGGTTATCCATTGTCCAATACAGGTCGTCCTTTGCGCGCGGCCGCGCCTCCTCATAGGGAACGGCCACCCGGTTGATGCTGAAGATCGCGGACACCCCCTTTTCGTACAGGGCGCCGGCCCCGTCACCAATGTCGCCCACCACGGCGATAAGCGGGACGCCGGCCGCCGCAGTCCGCAGGGCCACGCCGGAGACGACCTTCCCCCGCGCAGATTGGCTGTCGATTTTTCCCTCACCGGTGAAAACCATGTCCGCGCCGGAAAGAAGGCGGTCAAAATGAACGGTGTCCAGCACCGTCTCAATCCCCATTTGCAGGCGGGAGTGGAAAAACGCCGCCATACCGCAGCCCATGCCGCCTGCCGCGCCTGCCCCCGGCAGCTGCGCCGTGTGAAGGCCCAGACAGTGCTGAATAACACGGTCAAGATGCTGAAGGCCGTCGTCCAGCAGGGCCACCTGCTTCTCGTCCGCCCCCTTCTGCGGGGCAAAGACATGGGCGGCCCCGGAGGGGCCGTACAGCGGGTTGTCGATGTCGCACATGGTGATGATGTCCGTTTCCGCCAGCTGCGGCAGCATGTGGGACAGGTCGATGCTGCAAATTTCCTTCAGCGTGCCGCCCACAGGGACAAACTCCTTCCCGTCAGGGCCGAGGAACCGCGCGCCTGCGGCCGCCGCGGCGCCGCAGCCCCGTCGTTGGTGGCGCTGCCGCCAAGCCCCATGATAACGGTCCGGCAGCCGCTTTCCACGGCGTGGCGGATCAGTTGCCCCACGCCGTAGGTGGTGGCCTCCAGCGGAGTGCGCCGCCCCTCTGTAAGGGGCAGGCCTGCGCAGGCTGCCATTTCAATGACAGCGGTTTTCCCATCGTCCAAAACGCCGTAGAAGCTTTCCATCTCCTGAAAAAACGGCCCGGCGACGCGTACGGTGCGTCGCTGTCCGCCCACGGCGCAAAGGAATGCATCCACGCTGCCCTCCCCGCCGTCCGCCACCGGCACGGACACCACCTGTGCCGCGGGGTAGTGGGCCAGCACGGCCCGCCGCATAATAGCGCAGATTTCCCCGGAGGACAGGGTGCCCTTGAAGGAATCGGGGATTAGCACCACTTTTTTCATCCTGCAGCCCCTCCTTTAAAAGTTCCAAAAACAGTATAGTCGAAACGCGGAAAAAATGCCATAGCCGCAAAAAGAAAAACACATTTTTTTAAGGCGGGCTTGGCCTGCAAAATGCGGCTTGTAAAAAAAGAAGAAGGCACGCTATACTAAAGAAAAGAAGGAGGTAGGGAAGTTTATGGATAAAACCGCGTTATTTAAACTCAGCTACGGCCTGTTTGTCGTGGGCGTGCAGGAATCCGGCAGGGAGAACGGCTGCGTCATCAATACCGCCGCCCAGGCCACCGACACCCCGTGCCGGATGCTGGTGACCATGCAGAAGCAAAACCTGACGACGCAGATGATTATCATGAAAAAAGCTTCACAGTTTCCGTGCTTTCGGTGGACTGCCCGCTGGCTGTGGTGGAGCAGTTCGGCTACCGCTCCGGACGGGATGTGGACAAGTTTGCCGGGGGCGAATACCTGCACGACGGGAAGGGGAATCCCTACTTAAAGAACGGCACCGTGGCGTATATGAGCTGCACGGTGGAGTCGGTAACGGACCTTGACACCCACTACCTGTTTGTGTGCAGCGTGGACGAGGCGGAGGTCACCGGCGAGGGCGCGCCCATGACCTATGCGGACTACCGCCGTATCAAGGCGGGCGGCAGCGCCGCGCCTGCCGCCGGGGCGGCGCCGGCGGTGAAGTACGTCTGTTCCGTCTGCCACTATGTATATGATGGGGACATCCCCTTTGAGGAGCTGCCGGACGATTATGTCTGTCCCATCTGCAAGCAGCCCAAAAGTGTGTTCCAGAAAATAACCGAGTAAAAGTGGAAGCAGGGCCGTCCGGCCCTGCTTCTTCCATAAAAAGGGCAGGATACCGGCCTGCCGTAGTTTTCAAAAAAAGAAGTTGGGTTTTCCTCTTGACATTTTCCGTAAAATAGGCGAAAATAGATAATACACGCGGACATAGTTTAGTGGTAGAACTCCAGCTTCCCAAGCTGGTCGTGGGGTTCGATTCCCCTTGTCCGCTCCACATCGCAATGGACTGCGCTCCATTCAAAATCCCCAGCCAAATGGCTGGGGATTTCTCATACCGCTCCGTCGTTCCTCCTCTCCGCAAAAAGTCACGCTTGCTGCGGCTATGCCCTTGTAAACGCGGGCATGACGCCTCCCGCTGTGCTACCAACTTTTGCGGATGTGCGAGGGTTCAAATTCCCTTCTAAAAACACCGGGAATTCTTTTTGTTTCACCCCTTACACCAGGCTGGCCTTCGACGCAAGTCGCGTTCGGGGCTTTTTCTTTCTTACAGCTTGGCACTTGCACGGTGGCAAGCTGTACAGGCTTGTCCCGGAAAATGTAAAACCGGAAAGGGGCCTGCGCCGGAAGCCTTGAAAAAGGCTGCTGTCCTTAGGAAGCACTGCCGATGCAAGCTGCCGGTTTGACGGAGGGGTCAGAGGGACGTACCGGCAGCAGGGGCTTTTACGGCCCCGGGTGGAAAGGAGAATGGAACAATGGGTACTGTGCCGACGCCTGAACAGGCACTGGAACTGGTCAAACGGTATAATCAGGAGGAGTTCCACCTTCAGCATGCAAAGACGGTGGGAAGGGTTCTCGGTTGGTTCGCGCGGGAGTATGACCCGGGAAATGAGGACTACTGGATCAGTGTGGGCATCCTGCACGACATTGATTTTGAACAGTGGCCGCAGCAGCACTGCACCAAGGCGGACAGCCTGCTCAGGGAGCTGGATGTGGACGAAAGCGTCATTCATGCCGTGGTCAGCCACGGTTACGGCCTTTGCTCCGCGGTGGAACCGACCCGCTATATGGAGAAGGTCCTGTATGCGGTGGACGAGCTGACCGGCCTTATCGGCGCGGTCGCCCTGGTGCGACCCGGAGGGTATGAAGGCATGCAGGCAAAAGCCGTAATGAAAAAGTTTAAGGAGAAGAAGTTTGCCGCAGGCTGTTCCCGGATGTGATTACAAACGGCGCACAGATGATGGGTATCAGCGTGCCGGAACTGGTAAGCAAAACACTGGAAGCATTGACACAGACGGAATAAAAAATGAACAAGGCCCGGCCTGCGAAAGCAGGCCGGGCCTTGTGTTTGCTGTATGAAATAGAGAAGGGGTTAATCCAGCTCCAGCGCGCCGGTATATAGCTGGTAATAGGTACCCTTCAGGGCAAGCAGCTCCTCATGGGTGCCGCGTTCAATGATCCGGCCCTGTTCCAGCACCATGATGGCGTCGGAATTTTTAACCGTGCTCAGCCGGTGGGCAATGACGAATACGGTGCGCCCGGTCATCAGCGCATCCATACCCCGCTGGACAATGGCCTCCGTCCTGGTGTCGATGGAACTGGTGGCCTCGTCCAGAATAAGCACGGGCGGGTCCGCCACGGCCGCGCGGGCAATGGCCAGCAGCTGCCGCTGGCCCTGGGACAGGCTGGCGCCGTTGCCGGAGAGGGGCGTGTCGTAGCCCTTCGGCAGCCTTGTGATAAAGTCGTGTGCGCCTGCCAGCTTTGCAGCGGCAATACATTCCTCATCACACGCATCCAGCCTGCCGTAGCGGATGTTGTCCATCACGGTGCCGGTGAACAGGTTTGTGTCCTGAAGCACCACGCCCAGGCTGCGGCGCAGGTCGGCCTTTTTAATCTTGTTGATGTTGATTCCGTCATAGCGGATTTTTCCGTCCGCGATGTCATAGAACCGGTTGATGAGGTTGGTGATGGTGGTCTTGCCTGCGCCGGTGGCGCCGACGAAAGCCACCTTCTGCCCGGGCTTCGCGTACAGCGACACGTCGTGCAGTACGGTTTTGCCCTCCTCATAGGCAAAGTCCACATTGAACATGCGCACATCGCCCTGAAGCCGGGTATAGGTAACGGTGCCGTCGCCGTGGGGATGCTTCCAGGCCCACACATTGGTGCGCTCCTCACACTCAACCAGCTGGCCGTCTGCCGTTTCTTTTGCGTTGACCAGCGTCACATAGCCGTTATCTGTCTCAGGCTGCTCGTCGATTAGTTCAAAGATACGCTTTGCGCCGGCAAGCCCCATGACCACAGGGTTAATCTGGTTGGAGACCTGGCCGATGTTGCCGGCAAACTGTTTGGTCATATTCAGGAAGGGCACCACAATACTGATGCTGAAAGCAAGGCCTGAGATGCTGACATTGGTGGCCCCGCTAAGCAGCAGGATACCGCCCACCAGGGCGACCACGACATACAGCACGTTGCCGATGTTTAACAGAATCGGCATCAGGATATTGGCGAAGCGGTTGGCAAGCCGTGCATTGGAAAACAGTGTGTCGTTGATAGAGTCGAACGCCTTTTGCGCCTCCTCCTCGTGACAGAAGACCTTGATGACCTTTTGGCCGTTCATCATCTCCTCCATGAAGCCCTCCGTCTGTGCCAACGCCTTCTGCTGGCGCATGAAGTACCGCGCGGAGTGGCCGCCCACCTTCCGGACGACCAGCACCATGAGGATCACCCCGACAACCACCACCAGCGCCAGCCACAAACTGTAGTACAGCATAATGGACAACACGGAAATTGCGGTGACGCAGGAGATCATCAGCTGGGGAAAGCTCTGGGAGATCATCTGGCGCAGGGTGTCGATGTCGTTGGTGTAGTAACTCATGATGTCGCCGTGGTTATGTGTATCAAAATACTTGATCGGCAAATCCTGCATGCGATTGAACATCTTTTCACGCAGCTTTGCAAGCGAGCCCTGAGTGATGTAGGCCATCAGCTGGTTGTAGGCAATGCCGGCCAGCAGGCTGATGACGTAAAAGGTTGCCAGGATTCCCACCAGTCCCAGGATATGGCCGGACACGGAGGCCCAGTCGCCGCTCTGCCAGCTTTGCTCCACAGCGGCAATTACGTTTTGCAGGAAGATGGAGGGGATGGAGCTGACAATGGCGTTAATCAGGATGCAGATGATGGCCACGGGAAGCAGGACGGGGAAAAAAGCCGAACAGTGTGCGGATAAGACGCCACAGCACACTTTTCCTGCTGCCCTTCTGTGTGGTTTTATTCGACATCGTGATCACCTCCCTTATTCTGAGAAGTATAAACCTCACGGTAAATTGCGTTGTTTTGAAGCAGTTCTTCATGGGTTCCTACGGCGTTAATGGTACCGCCGTCCATGACAATGATGCGGTCGGCATCCTGGACGGAAGCAGTACGCTGGGCGATGATGATTTTCGTTGTCTCAGGGATGTACTGCCGGAACGCCTGCCGGATCAGTGCATCTGTCCGCGTATCCACTGCACTGGTGGAGTCATCCAGAATCAGGATTTTCGGTTTCTTCAGCAGCGCGCGGGCAATACACAGACGCTGCTTCTGACCGCCGGAGACGTTGGTTCCGCCCTGCTCGATGTAGGTGTCATAGCCCTTCGGGAACTGCTGGATGAACTCGTCTGCCTGTGCAAGGCGGCAGGCCTCCATCAATTCCTCGTCGGTGGCTTCCTTGTTACCCCAGCGCAGATTCTCATAGATGGTTCCGGAGAACAGCTCGTTTTTCTGAAGCACCACGGCCACCTGGTTACGCAGCACCTCCAAATCGTAATTCTTTACGTCCACACCGCCCACTTTAACAGTGCCCTCCGTGGCATCATACAGGCGGGGGATCAGCTGAATCAGCGTGGACTTTGAAGAACCGGTGCCGCCGATGACGCCGATAATTTCACCGGAGCGGATATGTAGGTTGATGTTTGAAAGGGCCATCCGCTCGGCCGTCTTAGAATATTTGAAGCTGACGCCGTCGAAGTCGATGGAGCCGTCTTTCACCTCGGTTACGGGGTTCTCCGGGCTGTGCAGCGTGCTTTCTTCCTTAAGCACCTCGGTAATACGCTGTGCGGACTCGGTCGCCATTGTGATCATGACGAAGACCATCGAGAGCATCATCAGGCTCATGAGAATCTGGAAGCTGTAAGTTAACAGCGCAGACATCTGGCCCACGTCCAGCTCCAGCCCGCGGGAGGTAATAACCGTGTAGGAGCCGAAAGACAGCACAAACACCATCACCGTGTAGATGCAGAACTGCATCAGCGGGTTGTTGAAGGCGAGGATCCGCTCGGCCTTTGTAAAGTCGGCCCGGACGTTTTCCGCCGCAGCGTCAAATTTTTTCTTTTCGTAATCCTCTCTCACATAGGATTTGACCACGCGCATGCCGCGGATGTTCTCCTGGACGGAGCTGTTCAGTGCATCGTACTTTTTAAACACGCGCCGGAACAGCGGCATGGTTTTCTTCACGACCAGCGCCAGGCCGCCGCCCAATACAGGAATGGTCAGCAGGAAAATAAGCGCCATTTTCCCGCCCATGACAAATCCCATAACAAAGGAAAAGATCAGCATCAACGGGCAGCGGATGGCGGTACGCACGATCATCATGTACGCCATCTGCACATTGGTCACGTCGGTGGTCAACCGGGTGACCAGGCTGGACACGGAGAACTTGTCGATGTTTTCGAAGGAGTACCCTTGAACTTTGTAGAACATATCCTTGCGAAGGTTACGTGCAAAACCACAGCTGGCTGTGGCGCAGGCAGAACCGGCCAATGCGCCGAAAGTCAGCGACAGCGCGGCCATTGCCAACAAAGCAATTCCATAGCCGATAATGACCTCAATACCGCACCCCGCCTTTATCTCATTGACGAGATTGGCAGTGACAAACGGGATGATGCACTCCATCACCACCTCGCCCGAGACCAACAGCGGCGCGAGCAGCGAAGGCTTCTTGTACTCGCGGATGCTTTTTGCCAGAGTTTTTATCATGCCCCCTCTCTCTCCTCTCTTTTTCATTTAAACCTGTGTCCGGTTTGCTGGCCTTCTGCTGATCATCCAGATTGTCGTACATCCGGACGGCCGTTTCAAGAAAAACGTGTCGCTGTTCCTCTGAAATCCCGTCCATCATGACAAGCTCGATTTCGCGGACAAACGCGCGTACCTGAGCATCCATCAGAACGGCCTTTTCTGTGGGGACCAGGCTTTTCAGACGGGCGTCATCCGGGACGCTCTCCCCTGCGGATCAGCCCGCTTTTTTCCATCAGGTTTAAGGTGCCTGTGGCGGTGGAGCGGCTCAGTCCAAAGGCAACCTCCAAATCCCGCTGGAAAACGGGCCCACAGGAGCGATGGTCAAGGATAAAGTGCAAAATCCTGCTCTGCACCCCCGTAATGCCCAGATTGGCAAGCGCGGCATTCATGCGTTTTTTAACCCGGTGCGACAGTTTGTTCACCCAGAACCCACAGTCATGTTCCATTGGCCTGTACCAGCTTCCTTTCCATAATTGTTAGGACACGAACAATATAATACAACGCTTTTCTTGATTTGTCAACAACTATTTTTTAAATAATTCTACAGCTTTTTTAAAGAGGAAAAACGGCCGAAAAAACAGGGAAAAATCGACAAAAAAAAGGGCGCCGGGCCTTTCGGCCACGACACCCTTTTTTCTGCATTCCCTAGGCGATGTTGACGTTGACAGCGCGCAGCTTGCCGGGATCGCGAGGATCCGCTTCCGTGTCAAAGGTGACCTTCTGCCCCTCGGACAGGGTTTTGAAGCCGTCCATCTGGATGGCGGAGAAGTGCACAAACACATCCTCCCCGGTCTCATCGTTGGAGATGAAGCCGTAGCCCTTTTCTGCATTGAACCATTTTACCGTACCGTTATTCATTGAACAGCACCTCCTTAAAAACAATTACATCTTCGCAACAAAATAAAAATCACATGCTCTCTATAAACCATCAAACAAATGATTTACAAAAACATGTGAGATCAATCGTGTAGGTCAAAGATATGGCTATAGTATAGCATAGCGGGAAAGGGCTGTCAAGTTTCTCTTTATCACCGAACCCGTTGACAGCCGGGGTGGATTATGTTACCCTTAAGGCAGAATTTTTGAAAGGGGAGATGTCAGGGTGCGCAATGTTTCTTGCCGGTAAGAAATGATGAGGGGCAGCAGTGCAGCGGCGGTATCCGCCCTGCTTTCCTGCGCCCCGGCAAGAAAGCGCGCCCTTCCATTAACCCGCCTTTTTGGGACGTACCCACCCTGGGTACGTCCTGCTGTGCCGATGCAGGAAAGCCGTGCGCTTTCCTGCATTTTTGTTTGGAGGAATCAGCCATGTCACAGTTACAAGTCAACCATTTAACATTTACCTATGAGGGCAGCTTCGACCCGGTGTTTGAGGACTGCTCTTTCCAGCTGGACACCAGCTGGCGGCTGGGCCTGACCGGACGCAACGGGCGGGGAAAACCACACTGCTGAAGCTGCTGTGCGGGCAGTATGACAGCGGCGGCAGCATTATCACCGATGTGCGGCATTTTGACTACTTCCCTTTTCCGTGCCGGACGAAAGCCGGACGGTTTTGCAGGTGGCGGAGAGCCTGGCCCCCGACTGCCAGCAGTGGCAGCTGTGCCGGGAACTGGGGCTGCTGCAGGTGCCGGACCGGGTGCTGGAACAACCGTTTCAGACGCTCAGCAAAGGGGAACAGACCAAGGTTTTACTGGCGGTGCTGTTTGTCCAGCCTGGGCACTACCTGCTGATTGACGAGCCGACCAATCACCTGGATATGGAGGGCCGAAGGATGGTGGGGGACTACCTGCGGCGCAAGCAGGATTTATCCTCGTCTCGCACGACCGGGCATTTCTTGACCGGTGTGTGGACCACATCCTGTTTCTCGGCCGGCAGGATCAGTTTGTGTGCGCGGGGAACTTTTCCGCCTTTTGGCAAAACAAGCAGTACCGGGATCAGTTCGAACTGGCGGAGAATGAGAAGCTCAGCCGGGAAATTGCCCGGCTTTCGGAGGCGGCAGGCCGCACCGCAGGCTGGGCCGGGCGGGCGGAAAAGCAAAAAGTGCCCGGAACTCCGGCCTTAGGCCGGACAGGGGGATATGTGGGGCACAAGGCGGCCAAGGTGATGAAGCGCGCCAAAACCATTGAGCAGCGCAGGCAGAGAGCGGCCGAAGAAAAGCAGACGCTGTTACACAACATTGAGAAAACGGAGACACTGAAGCTGTCCTGCCTGCCGGCAAAGGGAACGCTTGCACAGCTGCAGGAGGTTACCGTCTGCTACGGGCAGGCACCGGTCTGCGGGCCGGTATACCTCCGGCTGGAAGCGGGGATGCGCATGGCGCTGACGGGAAAAACGGCTGCGGCAAGTCAAGCCTGCTTCAGCTGGTGCTGGGGCATCCTGTTCCCCATGAGGGGACAGTCCACAGGCAGTCCGGCCTTACCGTTTCCTATGTGCCACAGGACACCTCGTTTTTGCAGGGCAGCCTGTCCGCCTTCGCCGCCGGGCGCGGGGTGGACGAGACACAGCTGAAAACCATTTTGAGGAAGCTGGATTTTTCCCGTGAACAGTTTGAGAAGCCAATGGAAAGCTACAGCGGTGGGCAGAAGAAAAAGGTGCTGATTGCTGCCAGCCTGTGTGAAAGGGCCCAGCTGTATGTCTGGGATGAACCGCTGAACTACATTGACATCTATTCCCGTATGCAGATAGAAGAACTGTTGCTGGACTTCCAGCCGACCATGCTGTTTGTGGAGCATGACAGTGCTTTTGTGGAACGCGTGGCCACAGATGTGTTTTCTATGTAAATCAGGCAGGGGCGGCACATGCCGCCCCTGCCTGATTTTTTAGAAACGTTGCCCTTTACAGGGTGAGGAAGGAAACATCGTCCAAATCCGCAGCCTGGGAGCCGCTGGCATTGATGGCAAGGTCGATCCGTGCCGAGGTGGCGTCAGCAGGCGCGGCCGTTGTGATCAGCTGATAGTAGATGAAAACACGGTTGCTGCTGCTCATATCCTGCTGGCGGACGGTAAGCGTGCCGCCGGACACCGAGCCGGACGGGGTAAGGAAGGTGACCGTCGCGTTCAGGCCGACCTGGCTGCCTTCACCCCTTGCAAAGAAGGAGAGTGCATAGTAGCAGCCGCCTTCGACCGTCACGGTCTGGGAAATGGCGGAACCATCCTTCAGACTGACCGATTTCTGCCCGGAGTGGACACGGCCCTGGGCCGATTCCGAGTAGACGCCGCCAGGGTTTGTGAAAACCCAGCCGGTGGGCTTGTCGTTGGACACAGACTCCATGCCGCCGTTTACAAGCAGCTGCCCGCGCTGCCGGCAACTGCACTGGCAGACTCCGGCAGGCCCGGTGGGTCCGGTTGCACCGGTCGGCCCCGTAGGTCCGGTGGGCCCGGTGGGCCCCATGTCGCCGTCAGCGCCGTCTGTGCCGTCGGCCCCGTCGAATCCACGCGGGATGACGAAGTCCAGAATGTGGTTGGGTGCGCCCGAAATGTCCGTCACGGAAGCATCCGTACCGGGTGCAGCGGTTGTGGTGCTGCGAATCGAAAGCGTCTCCGCTGTGCCGGTGGCTCCGGTTTCACCGGCAGGCCCAGTGGGCCCTGTCGGCCCGGTCGGGCCGGTAGCTCCGGTGGGGCCAGTTGCGCCCGTAGCGCCTGTAGCTCCGGTTGGTCCGGTGGGGCCAGTAGCACCCATGGCGCCGGTGGCTCCCGTCGGCCCGGTGGGGCCAGTAGCACCCATGGCGCCTGTGGCACCGGTGGGCCCAGTGGGGCCAGTAGCACCTGTGGCGCCTGTGGCTCCGGCGGGGCCGGTGGGGCCAGTAGCACCCGTGGCGCCGATGGCACCGGTGGGCCCAGTGGGGCCGGCAGCGCCGGTGGCACCGGTGGGCCCAGTGGGGCCAGTAGCACCCGTTGCACCAGTGGCACCCGTAGGCCCGGTGGGTCCGGTCAGACCGGCGAATCCCATCGGCCCAGTGGGGCCGGTCGGTCCCGGCACACCCTGCGGCCCGGGGAAGCCCTGCGGTCCAGTGGGCCCGGTGGGTCCAGGGATCAGCCTGGGCTGCGGTACAGAGCAGCAGACGGGCTCAGGACAGCAGGGATCGGGTTTGCAGTGAAAGCTCAAAAGAAAAACCTCCCTGTCTTTAAAACAGTAATATGGGGAAGATTCCCCTCCTTCTACTGTATGACGCAGGGAGGGAAACCGGCACAGCAAAACGGTTTTTTCAGAGGGCCTCCGCTTTCGCAATGCCGGCGCCAAGGGCCTTTTTACCGCTGGCAGGGGAGATGCCAGGCGCTTTTACAAAGATTTCATTCTTTTCGGAATCAGGGACACATCCGTCCGACATGGGAAAACGGCGCAGCTTTCGCCGCGCCGTTTATGAAAGATGCCGTTTGTGTTCCTTCGCCTGAAAGCCGGCCTTCAGCGCTCCTCATACACGCCGATATTCCGGAATTTCTGAAACCGTTCCTCCGCCAGTTCCACGCCGGACTTCTGGCACAGCAGGGGCAGCGTAACGGCCAGCTCCTTCCTCAGCAGGCGAAAGACGCTTTGACCGGATTCCTCCGGGATAATTTTTCAATGACGCCTAATTCCAGCAGGTCCTGGGCGGTCAGGTGCAAGTCGTCAGCTGCCTTGTCCGCCAGTGCCGCATCCTTATACAGAATGGAGGCACAGCCCTCCGGCGAAATGACGGAATAGACGGAGCGCTCCAGCATCCAAACCTGGTCCGCCACCGCCAGCGCCAGCGCGCCGCCGCTTCCGCCTTCGCCGATGATGATGGAGATGATAGGCACCTTAAGACCCATCATTTCGGAAATGTTTTCCGCAATGGCCTGGCCCTGTCCGCGTTCCTCCGCGCCGATACCGCAGTATGCACCGGAGGTGTCCACAAGACAGATAACCGGCCGGTGGAATTTTTCCGCCTGTTTCATCAGCCGCAGGGCCTTGCGGTATCCCTCGGGATGCGCCATGCCGAAGTTGCGGGCAATCCGCTCCTTGGTGTCGGTACCCTTTTCAATGGCAAGCACGGTCACGGGAATGTCCTGAAAGCGGCCGATGCCGCCGATAACGGCCGTGTCGTCGCCAAAGCGCCGGTCGCCGTGCAGTTCCATAAAATCAGAGAACAGCCTGCGGATGTAGGTGCTGCTGGTGGGCCGCTTCTTGCTGCGGGCCGCGTACACGTTTTCAATCGCCTTCATTGCCGTTCACCTCCGTATGCAGACTCAACAGCCGCGACAGGACTTTTTCAGCCGCGTTCTGGGGACAATGGCGTCCACGAAGCCTTTTTTCAACAGGAATTCTGCCTTTTGGAAGCCCTGCGGCAGCTTCTCCTTGGTGGTCTGCTCAATGACGCGGGGGCCTGCAAAGCCGATAAGGGCGCCCGGCTCGGACAGGATGATGTCCCCCTGCATGGCGAAACTGGCCGTCACGCCGCCGGTGGTGGGGTTGGTCAGCACGGTGATGTACAGCAGCCCCTGATCACTGTGCTGGCGCACGGCGCCGCTGGTTTTCGCCATCTGCATAAGGGACAGGATCCTCCTGCATTCTGGCCCCGCCGGACACGGTAAAGCCGATTACCGGCAGCCGGTGCTCCGCCGCATACTCGAACAGGCGGGTGATTTTCTCCCCCACAACGCTGCCCATGCTGCCCATCATGAAGTTGCCGTCCATGACGAACAGGGCCGCGGTCTGCCCGTCAATTTCCCCACGCCGCACAGCACCGCCTCTTTTTCCGCACTTTTCAAGCGCGCCAGGCGCAGCTTTTTCCGGTAGTCGGGGAAGTCGATGGGGTTTGTGGTGGCCAGGTTTGCAAACAGCTCATGGAAGCTGCCCTCGTCACACAGCAGCTGAACCCGGGCGCGGGGCGCCAGCGGGAAGTGATATCCGCATTTTTCGCACACGCTTTGGTTTTCGGACAGCTCATCCGACAGGACGGTGGTACCGCAGTTGGGGCAGCGGGTGAACATCTCGTCCGGCACGGTGGGGCTTTTTTTCGTCCCCTGCCGGAGAAAAACCTCTAGCTCATTCCTCGGGCGTTTGAACTGGAACAATTATATCCTTCCTTCCGTAAGAAAGTCGGTGCGGTAGCTGCCGTCCACAAATTCCTTCGCGGCAAAGCAGTTCCGTCTGGAAGTCGGCGCAGGTGTCCACGCCCTCGATAATCAATTCACACAGGGCCGCCTGCATTTTGCGCACGGCCTCCTCCCGGGTGCCGGCATACACAATCAGCTTGCCCAGCAGGGAGTCGTAAAGGGGGAGACGACAAACCCCTGGTACAGTGCGGAGTCAAAACGGACCCAGGGGCCGCCCGGGACATGCAGCAGGGGAAATTTCCCCGCAGCTGGGACGGAAACCCTGGTAGGGGTTCTCGGCGTTGATCCGGCACTCGATGGCGTGGCCGCGCAGGGTGATGTCCCGCTGCTCGAATGGGAGCTGGGCGCCCGCTGCAACGCGGATCTGCCATTTCACCAGATCGATGCCCGTGACCATCTCGGTGACCGGATGCTCAACCTGCAGGCGGGTGTTCATCTCCATGAAATAGAACTGGCCGTCATCCGCCATCAGGTACTCGATGGTGCCCGCGTTTTGGTAACCCACGGCCTCCACCGCTTTTAAGGAGGCGTCCACCATGGCGGCGCGGGTGATTTCGTCCACTGCGGCGGACGGGCTCTCCTCAATCAGCTTCTGGTTTTTCCGCTGCATGGAGCAGTCCCGCTCGCCAAGGCACACAGCGCCTCCGTACAAATCACACAGCACCTGCATTTCAATATGCTTTGTGTGCGTCAGGTATTTTTCAAGGTAAATCCCGCCGTCACCAAAGGCGGCGACCGCCTCCTTGGAGGCGGTGGTGAAGGCGCCCTCCAGCTCCTCCATGCTGTGCACCAGCCGGATGCCGCGCCCGCCTCCGCCGGAGCGGGCCTTGCACAGCAGGGGAAAGCCAATCTTTTTTCCGCCTCCCGCTTTGCCTCTTCCAGTGTGGGCACCACGTCGCAACCGGGGATAACCGGCACGCCTGCGGCCTTCATGGTGCGGCGGGCCTCCTCCTTGTTGCCCATGCGGCGGATGATGTCCGCCGACGGACCCACAAAGGTAATACCGCACTTCACACAGCTCTGCAAAGCGGTCGTTTTCACTTAACAGCCCGTAACCGGGGTGAACTGCGTCCGCACCGGTATAGATGGCGGCGGACAGGATGGCGTTCATGTTTAAATAGCTTTCGGCCACCGGGCCGGGACCGATGCACACGCTCTCGTCCGCAAGGCTGACGTGCAGCGCCTCCTTGTCCGCAGTGGAGTAGACGGCCACGGTGGACACGCCCATCTCCTTGCAGGCACGGATAATCCGCACCGCAATCTCACCCCGGTTGGCAATGAGGATTTTTGAGAACATTTAGTTCCCTCCCCATCAGTGCAAAGGAAAACTCCCCCTGCACGCAAAGCTTGCCGTCCACATAGCCCTTCCCGGCGGCAAAGAAGAAGGGCCCTTTGCTGCGGGTTATTTCACACTGAAAGCGTACGGTGTCCCCCGGCCTGACCGGGTTTTAAACCGCACTTTATCAAGGCTTGTGAAATAGGGGTTTTCCCCTGGGCCTTGCCGGCGAGCATGACGCAGCAGGTCTGCGCCATCATCTCGCACAGGATGACGCCGGGCACCACCGGGTTGCCGGGGAAATGCCCGCCAAAAAACTCATTCCCCTGTACCGTGTAAAAGCCGGTGGCGGTACCGTCCTCGTTCAGTACCGCCTCGTCCACCAGCAGCATGGGCTTGCGATGGGGTAAAATCTGTTCAATCTCCGCTCGGTTCATGGATGCGCCTCCTTACTGCAAGCGAAACAGCGGCTGGGAAAACTCCACAACCTGCCCGTTGTCCACAAGGACTTCGGCGATGACGCCGTCCTCCTCCGCTGTGATTTCATTCATCAGCTTCATGGCCTCGATAATGCACAGCACGTCACCTTTTTTCACCGCATCGCCCGGACGGACAAACGGCTGGCTGTCTGGGGAGGGGGCGGCATAAAACATGCCCACCATGGGGGAGAGGATTTCTTTCCCCGTGCTGTTTACAGCTCCCTCCGCCGGGGCGACTCCCGCCGCCGGAGCGGCAGACGGGACCGGCGCCGTCGGGGCGGGGGCGGCAGCCTTCGGCATCTGCAAAAGGACAGAAAGCTCCCCCCTCCGTTACCTGCAGGCTTTCCAGCCCGTTTTCCTTCACAATGGCCGCAAGGGCACGGATTTCATCGATGTTCATAGACACACCGTCCAATCTCTTATAAAATCAGTTCTCGCCCCGGATGGCAATGACGGCGTTGTGACCGCCGAAGCCGAGGGAGGAGGAAAACGCCACGCTGATGGGCGCCTTGACGGCGCCGCCGGTGGTGTAGTTCAAGTCGCACTCCGGATCCGGCTCCTGATAGCCAATGGTGGGGGGGGACGATGCCCTCCCCGAGGCTCAGGGCAGCGGCGATGGCCTCCACCGCACCGGCAGCGCCCAGCATGTGTCCCGTCATGGACTTGGTGCTGGAGATGTGCACGTCTGCCGCCGCACTGCCGAAAGCCTTTTTGACGGCAAGGGTCTCCACCCGGTCGTTTAACGGGGTGGAGGTGCCGTGGGCGTTAAGGTACACGGTGTCGCCGCCGGTGTACTCCGCCTCCTCCATGGCCAGCCGCAGGGCTGCGGAGGCGCCTTCCGCCTCCGGCTGGGGTGCGGTGACATGGTATGCGTCACAGGTGTTGCCGTAGCCGCACAGGAGACCGTAGATTTTGGCGCCGCTGGGCCTTGGCGTGCTCATACTCCTCCAGCACGAGGATACCTGCACCCTCACCCATGACAAAGCCGTCCCGGCGCTTATCAAAGGGGATGGAGGCCTCCTTCGGGACATTTCTTGTGGACAGCGCCATGCAGCTGGTGAAGCCCGCCACCGCAAGGGGTGTGATGGTGGCCTCGGCGCCGCCGGCAATGATGGCGTCCGCGTAGCCGTGCTTGATGGCGCGGTACGCTTCCCCCACCGTATTGGTGGAGGTGGCGCACGCCGTCACCACCGGCAGGCTGGGGCCCTTCGCCCCGTATTTAATGGCGATATTCCCGGCGGCAATGTTGCCGATCATCATGGGAATAAAGAACGGGGACACCCGGCGGGGCCCTTTTTCCAGCAGTTTCTGCGTCTCAGAGACAAAGGTGTTCATGCCGCCGATGCCGCTGCCCATATAAACGCCGAGACGGGTGGGATCCACTGCGCCTACGATGCCGCTGTCCTCCACCGCCTGCTTGGCGGCGGACATGGCGTACTGGCAGTACAGGTCCATCTTGCGCACCTCCGGCTTTTCAAGGCAGGAAAGCGGATCAAACCCCTTGACCTCCGCCGCCACCTTAACCTTAAATTCCTCCGTGTCAAAGCGGGTGATGAAGTCCACACCGCACACACCGTTTTTTATGTTGTTCCAGAACGTGGGCACGTCGTTCCCCACGGGGAGACGACGCCCAGGCCCGTAATTGCTACCTTTCTCACATGCATAACCCCCGTCGACCTTGAGTACCGTGCCGGTGATGTAACCTGCGTCCTCCCCGGCAAGAAACGCCACAGCTGCGGCAATGTCCTCAGGCAGGCCGGTGCGTTTCATGGGGATGGAAGAAAGTACCGCCTGCTTGGCTTTTTCCGGCATGGCGTCCGTCATGTCTGTTGCAATAAATCCGGGGGCCACGGCGTTGCAGGTGATATTTCTGCCTGCAAGCTCCTTTGCCACGCTTTTGGTCAGGCCGATAAGCCCCGCCTTGGCGCTGGCATAGTTGGCCTGGCCCGCATTGCCCGTCAGTCCCACAACGGAACTGATGTTGATGATACGCCCCTTCCGGCGGCGCATCATGGGCGCATACAGATGTTTTATCATGTAAAACGCGCCCTTTAGATTGGTGTCCAGCACGGCGCTGAACTTCGCCTCATCCAGTTGCAGAATAAGGCCGTCCCTTGTAATGCCGGCGTTGTTGACAAGGATGTCCACCGCGCCGAAATCGGATAAAATTTCCTCCACGGTCTGCTTCGTCCCGTCATAATCCGCCACGTCGCAGCGGTAGGCCTTCGCCCTTTGGCCGAGGGCCTCAATCTCCGCCACGGTTTCGGCTGCCGCCGCCTCGTTCCCCGCATACAGGACGGCCACGTCCGCCCCTTCTTTTGCAAGGCGCAGGGCGATGGCCCGGCCGATCCCGCGGCTGCCGCCGGTAACGACAGCAACGTTGCCTTTTAACATGCTAAAGCACCTCCAGTACGGCCTGCAGGCCGGCTGTGTCCTGCACGGAGAACGCCCGCGCGCCCGGCAGGATTTTTTTTGTCAGCCCCGTCAGGGTCTTGCCCGGGCCCACTTCAATAAAGGTGTCCGCCCCGGCCTGCGCCATCCGCTCAACGGCGGCCTGCCAGCGCACCGGGGAATTTACCTGGCGGAACAGCTGCTCCTCATTTTCATACACGTCGCCCGTCACATTGGCATACAGCGGCAGGGCGGGCGTTTGGAACCGCAGGGGGAGAACTCCTCCCTCAGCGCCTGTGCGGCGCTGTCCATCAGCGGGGAGTGAAATGCGCCGCTGACCGCAAGGCGTACGCTTCTGCCGCCCTGTGCCTTCACCGCGGCCTCTGCCGTGGGCAGCGCGTCCTCCCTGCAGGAGATCACCGTCTGCCCGGGGCAGTTGTAGTTGACAGGCCAGCAGCCGGGAATGTCCGCGCACAGCGCCTCCACAGCCGCAGCATCTAACTTCAGCACGGCAAGCATGCCGCCGCCCTGCGCCCTGGCCGCCTCATCCATCAGAATTCCCCGGCGCACCACAAAGCGGAACGCCTCTTGCGTGTCGAGCAGCCCTGCAAAGGCCAGCGCCGGAATCTCCCCAAGGGAGAAGCCGGCCGCCATGTCGGCCTTTACGCCCGCCTCTTTTAAGGCGGCGGCAGCCGCCAAATCGGCACAAAACAGGCAGGGCTGGGTGTTGATGGTAACGCCCAGCTCCTCCTTTGGGGCAGTGGTACACTGGACCCTGGTGCCGGGGCGGATGCTGTCCGCCGTCTGAAACACCTGTTCCGCCGCGGGGGAGTGGGTAAGGAAGTCCTTCCCCATCCCCTCGTACTGGGCGCCCTGCCCGGCGAATAATACCGCTATTTTACCCATGCGGCACCCTCCTTAAGCAGCGCGTCCGCCTGTGTGAACAGCTCGGTAATAATCTCCTTACAGCTCTGCTCCCTGGTGACAAGCCCTGCAATTTCACCGGCCATAAAGCAGCCGTTTTTCTCGTCGCCCTCCTTGACGGCACGCCGCAGCGCGCCCGCGCCGAAGGCCTCCTTCTCCTCAAGGCTCATCCCGGCGTCCTGCTCGTTTTTCAAAAGGCGCGGGTAAAGGGGTTCTTCAGCGCCCGCACCGGGTTGCCCAGGCTTTTGCCGGTGGTCATGGTGTCGTTGTCCTTCGCTTTCAGCACCCGTTTTTATAGTTTTCATGGATGGTGCACTCGTACGCCACAAGAAAACGCGTGCCCAGCTGGACCCCCTTGGCACCCAGCATCAGCGCGGCCGCTACGCCGCGTCCGTCGCCACAATGCCGCCGGCGGCGATGACGGGGATGTCCACCGCGTCCGCCACCTGCGGAACCAGTGCCATGGTGTTGGTCTCGCCAATGTGTCCGCCCGACTCGCCCCCTCGGCAATCACTGCTGCGGCGCCTGCGCGGGCGACCATTTTGGCAATCCCCACGCTGGGCACCACCGGCACCACCTTGACGCCGTGTTCAAGCCACAGGGGCATATACTTGGTGGGCAGGCCCGCCCCGGTGGTAACCACCGGCACGTTTTCCTCCACCACCAGACGGGCAATCTCATCCACGTAGGGGCTGAGCATCATGATGTTGACGCCGAAGGGCTTGTCTGTTTTTTCCTTCAGCTTGTGAATCTCCGCACGGACCACATCCACAGGGGCGTTGGCCGCTGCAATAATGCCAAGGCCGCCCGCCTCGGACACTGCGGACGCGAGGGAGGCGTCCGACACCCAGGCCATGCCGCCCTGGAAGATGGGGTATTCAATACCGAACAGTTCGCAGATACAGGTTTTCATTGGTTTTCCTCCCTTACCGGGTGGGACGCCTATTCGCGGAGGCTGTCAATCAGCTCAACGACGTCGCCAACCGTTTTTAAGTCCTCGCTCATCTCAAGGGTCACGCCAAACTCATCCTCAAAGTTCATAATCAGATCCACCGTGTCAAGGCTGTCAAGGCCGAGGTCCTCAAATGTGGACTCTGCGGTGATGTCCTGTGCGTCCAGATCCTTTGCCTCTGCGATGATCGCGCTTACTTTCTCCAATGTTGTCATGAAAAGAAAACTCCAAAATTTACTATTCTATTACACAAGCCCAGGTGGTCAATCCGCCGCCGAAGGCTGAGAATACCAGAATGTCGCCGCGGGAGAGCCGACCGTCCGGGCCAGTTCGTCCAGCACCAGGGGGATGCTGGCAGAGCTGGTGTTGCCGTACCGCTCAAGCCCGGTGACAACCTGCCCCTCATCCAGCTTCAGCCGCTCGGCCGCCGCCTTTAAAATCCGCAGGTTGGCCTGATGGGGCACAACATACTTTATTTCTTTGGCGGTAAGGCCCGCCTGCCCCAGTACGGTGCGGATATCATGCACCATGCTGGTCACGGCAAAGCGGAACACCTCGCCCCCGGCCATGCTCAGCCAGGGGGCAGGGTACTGAACCTGCGCGAAGGGGTTGTTGCCGCTGTGGGAACCGATAACCAGCAGGTCCCGGTCGTCCCCTCTGGCGGTCAGCCGCATGGCGCGCAGGCCGCTGCCCTTTTTCAGCACCACGCTGCCCGCCCGTCGCCAAACAGCACGCAGGTGGCCCGGTCCGTCCAGTCCACCTGTTTGCTCATCATCTCCGCCGCGCACACAAGCACCGTTTCCGCCCGTCCGGAGTCGAGAAAGGCCGCCGCCATCTGCAGGGCGTACAAAAAGCCGGAACAGGCCGCATTGATGTCGAAGGCCGGGCACTGCGCGCCCAGTTCCCGCTGAAGCATACAGGACAGGGAAGGGGTCAGGCAATCGCCCTGCAAGGTGGACACAAGGATAAGATCCAGCTCCCCGCGCCGACCCCCGCCGCATCCAGCGCATGCCGGGACGCGGAGGTGGCAAGGTCGCACAGCGTCTCATCCGTGCTGATATACCGGGTCTTGATGCCGGTACGTGTTGTAATCCACTCGTCACTGGTGTCAAGAAATTCGCTGAGCTTGTCGTTGGTCAGCACATACTTTGGGTGTGCGCTGCCCGTACCCAAGATAGTAAAACTCATTTATTTCGCCGCCTTTTCCGCTTTTTCTTTAAAGAAATGATCCAGTTTTTCCACGCCGGCAAGCAGCACCCGCTTCTCCTTCTCGTCGAATCCCCCGGTCAGCTCCCGAATCATCTTGTAATGGAAATACCGGTGCATCCGATAAATACGCTTCCCCTCTTTTGTCAGGGAAATACATACGCTGCGTCCGTCCTGTTCGCTTCGGGCCTTTGTAAGGAACCCCTTCCTTACCAGCTTTCCCACCGCAATGGTCACACTGGACAGCGTAATGCCCAGCGCCGCCGCAATCCCGCTGACGGACTGCACGCCCCCGGGACCGCTGCCCACCGTCTCCAGCAGATGGATTTCGTTAATGCTTAAGGGGAGTTTGCACTGCGGGCCATGTTTTCTTCCACATCCGTCAGCTGGCGAAAGGTGTCAATCAGCAGGCTGTTCAGTTTCCTCTCAAAAGCATCCACGGTTTCCACCCCTTCGATAATTAGTTAGACAATCTAATTATAGGCGGCTTTTTCCATTTGTCAATAAAGAAATTGCAAACAGGCGCAGGAAAGCGGGCGATAACCTGCTTTCCTGCGCCTGTTTTTGGCGTGCGTGCCGTTACAGATAGGAGGAACGCTCCTTTACAAGGCGGATGAAATCCTGTGCGGAGCCGGAAAGGAATTTCCGCTGATGGCGGATGAGAAAGTAGCGGCGCCGGAACTCCACACCGGTGACCTTTAATTCGTGCAGTTGCTTCGCCTTCAGCCCCGGCTGTGCCAGCATGTGGGGAAGGATGGAGATTCCAAGGCCCTGCGCCACAGCGGCCACCAGCGCGCCGGTGCTGGTGCTCTCCCAGACCGGCTCGACCGAGACGTCGTGCAGCAGCAGAACGCTGTCCACCAGCTCCCTTGTGCCGCTGCCCTTTTCCCTCAGCAGGAAGTCGCAGGTCAGCAGTTCCTCTAAGGTGATTTCCTGCGCACGGAAAATGGGTGGCTGCCGCCGCACACCACCACCAAATGGTCGTCGGAAAACCGTTCGTATACAACGGCGGGGCTGTGGGCGCTGCCCTCAATCAGTGCGAAGTCCAGCTCCCCTTCAGCACCATCCGTTCAATCTCCTCCGAGTTGTCGATGTGTACTTCCACCTTCATGTCCGGGTGGCTGCGGTAGAAAAGCGCGGTAAGCCTGGGCATTAAAAAGTTCCCGATGGTGATGCTGGATCCAACCCGCAGTGTGCCGAGGCTGTCCCAGTTTTTAATGCTTTGCTCCATCTCGTCAAACAGGGAGACGATGTGGCTTGCATAGGAAAACATTTGCCGCCCCTCCTGCGTCAGCTGCATCCGGCGGCTGATCCGGTCGAACAGGCGGACACCGTAGTACTCCTCCAGCTCCCGGATAGCGAGGCTGACGGAAGGCTGGGCGAGGTACAGGGCCTGCGCCGCACCGGTGACACTGCCCTGCCTGCACACGGCCACAAATATTTTCATGTGGCGGATGGTCATGGAAGGCCCTCAATCTATAATGATTTTATTATATATTTTATATTATAATACTATTTTACTTATGAAGTTGCAAGCAATATAATGGGACCAGAAAGGGGAGGAGCTTATGAAAAAAGGCCTTCGGGTATATTGGCAGCTGTTTTGGTCCACCTTTACCATCAGCGCCTGTACCTTTGGCGGGGGGTTCGTCATCATCCCGCTGCTGAAAAAGAAGTTTGTGACGGATTTACACTGGATTGAGGAAAAGGAGATGCTGGACCTTGCGGCCATTGCCCAGTCGTCCCCGGGCGCCATTGCTGTCAACGCTTCCATTCTGGTGGGGTACCGTGTGGCGGGCATTCCCGGCGCGCTGGTCACCATTGTGGGGGCGGTGCTGCCGCCGCTCATCATTATCACTGCCATTTCCATGTGCTATGCCGCCGTGCGCGACAACGCGGTGGTGGCGGCGCTGCTGAAGGGTATGCAGTCCGGCGTGGCGGCAGTTATCGCAGACGTGGTCATCAGCCTCGGCGGCGATGTGGTCCGGCAGAAAAAAGTGCTTCCGCTTCTCATTATGGTGGGGGCGTTTGTGGCCACATGGTTTTTGGGGTCAACGTCATGTATATTGTTCTTGTCTGCGGGACGCTGGGCGGACTTGGCACTTTTTGAAAGAGCGAAGCAGAAAGGAGCTGATGTAGCATGCTGATGCTGGAACTGTTTTCAGCTTTTTCCAAATCGGCCTGTTCAGCTTCGGCGGCGGCTACGCGGCGATGCCGCTGATTCAGAACCAGGTGGTGCAGCTGCACAGCTGGCTGAGTATGGGCGAGTTTGCAGATCTTGTGACCATTGCGGAAATGACGCCCGGTCCCATTGCCATCAACTCCGCCACATTTGTGGGGAACCGCGTCGCCGGGATACCCGGTGCGCTGGTGGCGACGCTGGGGTGCGTGCTGCCCTCCAGTATCATTGTCATTGCGCTGGCCTGGTTCTATTTTAAATACAGGAACCTGACGGTGGTGGGCGGTGTGCTATCCGGCCTGCGGCCCGCAGTGGTGGCCATGATTGCCTCTGCCGGGCTGTCCATTCTGCTGTTAAACATCTTTTGGAGCGGCATGGTGGTGTGGACGCTTGAAAATATCAACTTTATCGGGATTGGCCTGTTTGCGGCAGCGCTGTTCGTCCTGCGCAAATGGAAACCCAGCCCCATCCTTGTGATGTTCAGCTGCGGGTTGATTGGAACGGCACTTTATCTTATTATTTAAGAAAAGGGGGAGAAGAGAATGAAACTGACTGCACGACGTACTCCTTCCGCCGTCCATCTGTGTGACGAGGCGGGGACAGAGCAGTACCGGCTCAGCCGCAGGCCCTTTCGCGGGGGAACCATGCTCTGTGAGCTTGCCTCCGGCCGGATTTTTTATATAAAACAGCGGGAACAGCCCCACCCGTGGAACCGGGAGGGCGAAGTACTGTGCACCCTGACGGATGCGCAGGGCGGGCAGGTGCTGTCCGGCCGTATCCGGTTTGAAAAGGAGTCGATGCCGCCCGCCCCCTTCCGGCATGGGGAACTGCGGATGACCCTTTCGGGGCATGAGATTGTTGTGAAGCGCACGGGCCAGGCGGTTTTCCACCTGACCCGGCAGGGGTGCCCGGCGGGCCTGCTTGACTGCGGAAGCTACCGCCGGCAGGGCCTGGCGGAGGGGCCGGACGACGGCCTTACCCTGGCGGCCCTGTTTGGCTGGTGCCTGCTTTTCCAGCAGGCGGACTGCCGGATAACAGTATAGGAAAGGAGGGCGCCCCGAAAACGAGGCGCCCTCCTTTCCTATATATCTTTCTATATAAAAGAACCCGGCTTAACCGGCCGCTGTCTCTGCGGTGACGCTGCTGCCGTACAGGCCTTTTTTCACAAGCAGCTTGTTGTCGATCCGCTCCTTTAAGTCCGGCACGTGGGAGATAATTCCAATCAGCCGGTTCCCCTTTGTCAGGCCGGTCAGCACCCGGATGGCCTGTTCCACCGACTCCGGGTCAAGGGAACCGAAGCCCTCGTCAATGAACAGCGTCTCCAGATGGACGCCGCCCGCCTGCGCCTCAATAACGTCGGACAGGCCAAGGGCCAGCGCCAGCGACGCCTTGAACGACTCGCCGCCGGACAGGCTTTTTACATCCCGCACCTTGCCGGTATAATGATCCAGCACTGCAAGATCCAGGCCGGACTGGCTGCGGAGATCTGCGGGGGTCTGCCGCCTTCGCAGTACATACCGACCGCCGGTCATGGCGTCGAGACGCAGGTTGGCGCGCCGCAGCACCCGGTCAAGGTAGGCGGCCTGCACATACTGCTCAAACGCCAGCTTCGGCTTCCCGGAAAGCGTCCCGCACGCCGTGTCGGCCAGCTGCCGTAATTTAAGGTAGCGCTGTTCCAACCCCTCCAGCCGCTTTGCCGCTTTCTCTGCGGAAAGCAGTGTCTCCCGGTTGGCGGACAGACGCGCACGCAGCTCCGTCAGCTGATGTGACAAGTCTGCCTGCTGTTTTTCCGCGGCCTGCGTCTCTGCGGCAAGGGCCTGCATGTCCGGGGGCTGCTTGCCCTGGGTCTGCTGAATGAGGCGTGCAAGATCCTTTTCCGCCTGCTGTTTTGCCGTATGGTAATTGTCCAGCGTCTGCTTTGCAGCTTGGAACTCCTCCTCACCCATCAAAGCGCCGAGAAATGCTTCTTCGTCGGGGAAGCCCGCCTCTTGCAGCGCGGCACGGTACTGACTGTGCGCAGCGCGGACAAGCTCTTCCGCCCTCTCGGCGGCCTGTGTGCGTTCTGCGGCGCTGCCTTTCAGGCGCTCGGCCTCCTGCCGTGCCTGGTCTGCTGCCTGCCTTGCCCGCTGCCACAGGGCCTTTTCCTCTTCGGCGTAAGGTGCGGCAGGAAGGGAGCCGGTCAGCCGGCGGACCTGCTCACCCGTGGTGCGGAACGCCTGCTGCAGGCCGCGCCGCGTTTCCTCCAGTGCAAGGCGCAGCGCCTCCGGCGTATCCGCCTGTGTCCCGGTAAGGGTGCCGCCACGCGTCAGCAGTTCTGCCTGCTTTGTATCCCTGCCGGCGCGCAGTGCGGACAGGGCGGAACTGCTGTTTTGCAGGGCCTGCTGCGCCTGTTCCATGGCCTGTTTGCGGTGGTCCAGCTCCGCCGCGTTGGGCGCCTGCTTACTGGCCGAAGCAGGGGCGGGGTGCTGTGTCGAACCGCATACGGGGCAGGGCTGTCCCGGCTGCAGGCCCGCAGCCAGCAGACCTGCCTGCTCGCTTAAAAACAGCAGGTACCCCTCGTCGTAGTGCTTTTTGGCGTCAAGATAGGCGGCCTCCAGCACGCGGTAATCCTGCTGGCTTTTCTGGATGCGGGCATTCAGCCCCTCCAGCCCGTCCAGCTCCTCCAACAGGGCTTTGACGGCCGTCCCCTGCTCGTTCAGCCGATCCAGCTGTTCGCACAGCGGCAGGGCCTGCTCGTGTCCCGCCGCTGTGGCTGCGGCAGTTTCGTCCGCCAGCCTGCTTTTTTTTCTGCTGCTCCTCCAGCTTGGCAAGCAGCGCCCGCTGCTCCTGAAGCCTGCTTTGCTCCGTCAGCAGGGCCTGCCGTTTGGGCTGCACGGTGTGCAGGGCAGGCTCCGCCCGCTGCAGCGCCGCCTGAAGGGCCAGCAGCTCCGGCTGTTTTTATGAAGCTGATCCAGTGTGCCGCGTACGGCGGCCAGCTCGCGGAAGGCGGCGGCCAGTACCCCGGCGGTGGCCTGCTTTACCAGCAGCTGCTTGGCCGTCCGTTCTGCGGTATCCAGCGCCTGCGCAAGCTGTTCTGCGCGCTGTTCATCCTGCCGGCAAAGGTGGCGCAGCAGGTGAAAGACGCTTTCGTCCTGCCCGTCCGGTTCCGCTTCGTCCGGGGAAGCCGCACGCCGGACAGGTACTGCTCCAGCGCCCGGGCGCATTCCCGGCGGTCTGCATCGGCGGCGCGGGCCGCGTCCTTGGCGGCCAGCTGGAAACGCAGGTACTCCTCCGTGCCGAAGACCCGGCGGAAACTCTCCCCCGCTCCTCACTGGTGGCGGTCAGCAGCCGCAGGAACTCCCCTGGGCAATCATGGCGATGCGGCACCACTGCCGGCAGTCCACCCCCAGCAGTTCGGTAACTGCTGCGGTGACCTCTCTCGATTTGGTGACGGTACTGCCGTCCGGGAAGTAGAGGGCGGCCTCCGCTTCCACGGCGACGGTCCCCCCCCCCGCAGCTTGGGCCGCTGGTACCGCGGGCTGCGCTCAATGCGGTACTGGCCGCCCTTGTGGGTAAATTCCAATGTGACGCCGGTTTTCACCTCCGGCGCGGCAAAGTCGCTGCGCAGCGAGTCCACCGGCCGCACCGAGCCGCTGACCGCACCGTAGAGCGCAAAGGTGATGGCGTCGAAGATGGTGGTCTTGCCTGCACCGGTGTCCCCGGTGATAAGGAACAGGCCGCTTTCGCCGAACACGGTGAAGTCGATTATCTGCGTCCCGGCGTAGGGCCCGAACGCGTGCAGCTCCAGCTTTTGCGGTTTCACAGCTTGTCCCCTCCAATCCGGTCCCAAATTTCTTCCAGCAGGTGCTCCTGTTCTGCATCCGGGGCGGCGCCGTTCTGCTTTTCAAAAAATTCACAGAACAACTCTCTGGGCCCTGTCCCGGCGTCCAGCTCCTCCTGCGTCAGCCCCTCCGCCCCCTCGGCGGCGGTGCGGCGGTTGTCGTACTGCAGTTTCATCAGGTTGGGATACACCGCCCGCAGGCTGCCGATGGGGTCTAGCAGCTCCTCCTCATCCGTCAGCGTCACGGACAGGTAGTCGCTTTTGTCCCCGGCGTCTGCAATTTCCGGGGACAGCAGGGCGTGCAGCGGGCCGCGTAGCTCCCGCATATCATGCAGCGGCACAAGCGGCGTGAAACGGATGGTACAGGCCCCGTCCGCGTGCAGTTCCGCAATGGTGACGCCCTTTTGCTGCTCCGCCTCGGAAAAGGAGTATTTTAACAGCGAGCCGCCGTAGCGCACCGTCTCCCGGCCCATGGGCTGCGGCCGGTGGATGTGGCCCAGCGCCACGTAGTCGAACCCATCGAACACCGACGCGTCCACATTGTCCACCCCGCCGACGCTGACCGTCTCGAATCGCTGGCAAGCGGCTGCTGTCCCGCGGCCGTCACAAACTGATGTGCCACCAACACCCGCCGTCCCGCCTTGGGCGGCAGGGTGGAAAGCATCCGGGCAACAGCGCCGCTGTAGTCGGCGGGCGGATCCTCCGGAAACAGGCTGCGGACAAGGGCAGGCTTGATAAAGGGCAGCAGGATAATGTCCACCGGGCCATGTTCGTCATTCAGCGTCAGCGTTTGCAGCGGCAGGCAGGGGGTGCCCGCAATCAGGACGCCCCTGTCGCGCAGTACCTGGCTTAAAAATTCCAGCCGGTCGGGGGAGTCGTGGTTGCCGCTGATGACGGCAACAGGAACCCGGCGTTTTACAAGCTCTGTCAGAAAATAATCCAGCAGCCGCACCGCTTCCAGGCTGGGCACGCCTTTGTCGTATACATCCCCGGCCAGCAGCACCGCATCCGGCTTTTCTTCGTCCACAACCGCCAGCACCTGACGCAGGGCGTGGGCCTGGTCCTCCGTCATGCTGAATTCCCCCACCCGTTTGCCAAGGTGCAGGTCGGACAGATGAATGAATTTCAAAGATACCGCCTCCAGCAAAGAAAAAATAATCAGGAAAATCTTTCCTTTTTTTTTTCGCACCCCGGCACCCGTTTGCCGGGGAAACCGCATACTTTTGCGGTTTTTCGCCGTTTTCCGTCCGGAATGGAACCATTGGTGAAAATTAGAATTTTTACAAAAATCTACTATAGTAATAACAATACGAAAAAAGGGGGAAAACCATGAGTGAAAAAATTTATGGGTACATCCGTGTTTCCACAAGGGGAACAGAACGAGGACCGCCAGCTGCTGGCCATGCAGCAGTTTCCCGTGCCGATGGAAAACCTGTTTATGGACAAGCAAAGCGGAAAGGACTTCAACCGCCCCGGCTACCGGAAAATGCTGCGGAGGCTCAAAAAGGGGGATGTGCTGGTCATCAAGAGCATCGACCGGCTGGGCCGCAACTACGGGGAGATCATCGACCAGTGGCGTGTCATTACAAAGGACAAGGGCGCGGATATTGTGGTGATGGATATGCCCCTGCTGGACACCCGGCGCGGCAAGGACCTAATCGGCACGCTGATTGCCGACCTGGTGCTCCAGCTGCTTAGCTATGTGGCGCAGACAGAGCGGGAGATGATCCGCAAGCGGCAGGCAGAGGGAATTGCTGCGGCCAAGATGAAAGGCGTGCGGTTCGGGCGTCCGCGCAAGCCCATCGAAGGAGTTCCCGCGCCTTGCGCGGGCATGGGAACAGGGCGAAATTTCGGCCCGGGCCGCCGCGCAGCAGCTGGGGGTGTCCTATCAGACGTTTCTGCGCTGGCACCGGGAGCGGGCAGAACAGAAAAAGTACCCCAAGCCGTCCACTTCAGTATAAAGGTTCCGGGGGCAAAAGGCAACCGGCGGGATTGTACGGTGCAAACGTTTGCGTAAAATTTTCTTTCGGCATGGCCTTCCCGGTGCTATACTGGCGGTAACGGAGGACGCCGTGCAGGGACAGCCCTGCACGGCCCCTTTGGACAGAACCGAAAAGAAATGGAGGAAACAAAACCATGCAGGACAAAATCAAGGTGCTTATCGACACGGATATCGGGGACGACATTGACGACGCCATTGCCATCGCCTATGCGCTGAACTGCCCGGAGCTGGACGTGCTTGGCGTAACCACCGTGTACCTCGATGCCCCCGCCCGCGCAAGAATGACCAAAAGCCTGCTGCGCGCCGCAGGCCGGGACGACATCCCGGTCCATCCCGGCAGTTCCGCCACCATGATGGAACCGGCGCCCCAGGACTTTGATCTCATTCAGTACTATCCCGACATGGACGGGATGCCCGTGGGCCCGGACGGCAGCGGCGTTCAATTTTTGTACGACACGCTGCGCGCCAACCCGGGGCAGGTGGTGATTTTGGCGCTGGGCGCGTTTACCAATATTGCCCTGCTGATAAAAAGAGCATCCGGATGCCATTGGCCTGATGAAGGAGATTGTGTGGATGGGCGGCGCGTTCGACCGGCACTTTTTGACGTGGAACGTGTGCTGCGACATTGAGGCGGCGGCCATGGTTCTCGCCTCCGGCGCGCCGGTGCGCATTGTCAGCCGGGATGTGTGCGAGCCGTGCCAGATGCCTCTCGAGCAGATTGACGCGCTGCGCAGCAGCAACCATCCGGTGCACCGCGAGCTTATCCGGCTTATCGACGCGTGGTGGGACAGGCATGCGTTTTACAAAAAGGGGGACAGCCCCATTCTGTTCGACAGCCTGGCCGTTACGGCGGTGTTCACAGACGAATTTTTGACCTACCGCAACGAGCGGGTGCTGGTGGAGACAAAGGGCGAGTTTACCCGCGGCATGACTTTTGCCGTGAAGGCCGGGTATGATCGCTTCCCGGGCCAGCGGGGCTACCCTGCCATCGAGGAAATTCCCGTTTTCCAGGTGACGGATACCGTCCGGGCGCAGGAATATGTGAAACACCATTTTGAGCGGCTGATTGGCTGGAAGGACCGGTAGGGGCCGGACATCCGGCCCGCTGCGGCGTGCAACTGCGGGGGAGTGGCTTGACGGACGGGAAAAAACCGCGCATAATAGGGTCAGCAACACAAGAAAAGGAGCGTTTGTAACATGATGAAAATTGCCATTCCCTATGAAAACGGCCAGATTTTTCAACATTTTGGCCATACCGAGCAGTTCAAACTGTACACGGTGGACGCAGGCAAGGTGACGCAAACCGAGCTGGAGCCCACATTGGGCAGCGGCCATGGGGCGCTGGCGCAATTTTTAAAAGAGCGGAAGGTGGACACGCTGATTTGCGGCGGTATCGGCGGTGGCGCAAAGCAGGCGCTGGCGGATGCGGGTATCCGGCTGTTTGGCGGCGTTGCAGGGGATGCGGATGCAGCAGTGGAGGCCCTGCTGAAAGACAACCTGCACTACGACGAAAATGCACAGTGCGACCATCACGGGCACGACCATGAGGAGCATTGCATGACCGGTGGCTGCGGCGGTTCCTGCTCGCACGAGGGATGTGGACATGAGTAAAAACTGCTGTTTGTCTGCTACCCCAACTGCTCCACCTGTAAACGTGCGCAGGCGTTTCTGGACAGTGTGGGTGCGGACTACACCCTGCGCAACATCAAAACCGACAACCCGTCCGCTCAGGAGCTGGCGCAGTGGCACAGGCTCAGCGGCCTGCCCCTCAAGCGTTTTTTCAACACCAGCGGGTTAAAATATAAGGAACTGGGGCTGAAGGACAAGCTGCCCGCCATGGAGGAAGGACAGCAGCTGGAACTGCTTGCCACAGACGGCATGCTGGTCAAGCGTCCGCTGCTGGTGGGGGACGGATTTGTGCTGGTCGGTTTCCGGCAGGCTCAGTGGGAGGAAGCACTGAACCGCTGAAACAGGAAAACAAAGCAAAAAAGAAGGGACGCTTTTGCGTCCCTTCTTTTTTGCTATATGGCAAGGCGGGAAGATGATGTTTTAAACAAAAAATTTTTTTTAAAAATAAACTGTTGAAAATATACAAAGGATGATGTAAAAGATACGTAAAGTTCATGTAAATGAAAGGCTGTACTTCTTTGTACGTTTATGTTAAATTGATAGTAATTACTCCGGCTGAGCCGGTATCCCAAATTACAGCCGGCATGGAACCTGGCGCCGATTCTGTGCTGGGGAGGGGACAACTCGGACGGGGCAGGACGTTCGCGGACGGCAACATACAATCAACAGAAAAGGGAGGTTACTATGAAAAGACAGGCAGACGACTATTGGCTTTATTGTTGGCAGGAGCACTGCTGCTGGGCATTCCGGTTGGGACTCCGGTGTTTGCGGCACCTGCGGATACGGTTGTGATTTATCACACCAATGATATGCACGCATCCATGATCAGCGATGACTTCAACCTTGCCCATGTAAAGTCCATCCGGGAAAGCACACCCAACAGCCTTTTGCTGGATGCAGGCGATGCGATCCAGGGCCAGCCTTTTTCCATGTTGACGGAAGGAAAGGGGCCGTTTGAGTTAATGAATGCAGCCGGTTACGATGCCATGGTGCTTGGCAACCATGAGTTTGACTACGACCAGGAAACGCTGTTGGAAAATGTAAGAACTGCTAATTTCCCCATGCTTGCAGGGAATCTGGCGTTTGGGGCCGGTGCGAATGAAGAGCTAAAGGCGGCGTTAAAAGGCGGGAAAGATTATCTGGTAAAAGAGGTAGGCGGCCGTAAAATTGTTATTTTTGGCCTGATTTCACCGGAGACGGAGAGTCTGGCTTCCCCTGATAAGCTGAAAGGACTGGAATTTCAGGATCTTGGAACCGAAACGGTACGGATTCTGAAACAGATTGAAGAGAATGAGACGGACGTGGACGCCATTATTTGCCTTGCCCACTGTGGCTGGTCAACGGAAGAGCAGTACTCCTCCAAGGCGATTGCCCAGGCGGGTCAAGGCAAAATCGACGTGATTATCGACGGCCACACCCATGAGGATATGCTGGCAGATAAGACGCAGACGGTGAACGGAACCCTGATCGTCTCCTCCGGAAGCGCCCTTGCGAACCTTGGAAAATTGACCCTGACTTTTCGCGATGACGGGCTTCAGACAGTAGTAAGCGAACGTATTAATAAGGATACGGTTGCGGCGCAGGGCATTCAGCCGGATCCGGATTGTCAGCAGGCTATTGAGAAGATCAAGGAACTGCAGGAGGCGAGCAAAACCCAGAAAGTGGGTACTACCCTGTCCAATCTGTATGCCAGCACTATTGAAGCCCGTGCACTGGACAGCGAGGGGAATGTGGTAAGCACCACCTATGGGGTATCCGGCACGGCGGAGGCCAATTTGTACGATTTGGTGGCCGACAGCCGCCGGTGGGAACTTCAGGATGCGCTTGCAAACAAGCCGGAGTATCAGAACTACCATTATATTGGCTACATCTGCAGCGGAAATGTGCGTGCAACAATCCCCGCAGGTGACATTACCATGGAAAATGTCTATCAGATTCTTCCTTGGAGCGACTCGCCGGTAACCTATGTGGCTATTAGCCCGAAGGTCCTGTACGACATGATTGAAGTGGCAGTCAGCAGCGTTACGGATCAGGATCCGGTTACCGGACAGATTAACGGCGGACACGGCCATTTCCTTATTCCGTCCGGCTTCCGCTACACCTACGATATTTCCAAGCCGGCCATTCAGTATGAGACGTATACAAAGCCGGATGGAACCACAGCGGGAAGAAAAAACCAGAGAAGGCCAGCGCGTGGTGGAAATTAAGCTGGACGACGGGACTGTACTGGACAGAAATGACGATAAAAAATCTATTCTGGTTACCAGCGGAAGCTACAACCTTAGCGGCGGAGACGGTTTCTGGGGCTTTACTGAGCCGGACGCCTATGAAGTGATCGGCAGTGGCGATGGTGAAAAGGGATTTTCACCCGCTATCTGACCTACCTTAGCTCCCTTCCGGAAAATAAAACGGATTACCGTTCCGGTTAACGGAGGACGAATTACCGCGATCGGCGGAGGCTATACGGCCAACAGCTATCAGGTACCGATAACCGTTTTCGGCGGCGGTGTACACGCGGCAAACGCCACCTTCCAGGTCAGCGTAGACGGCGGTGAAGCGCAGAATTTTAAGACGGACGCAAATGGTACCTTTATCATCACCCTGTCTAATGGCCCTCACGAGGTTACCGTCTATAAGGACGGAGTGGTGGACCAGCTGTTTTATCTCAACAACTACGTGGGGATCCTGTCTGCGGTGGTGGAAAGCAACGATGAAATTCCTGCCGACACGGAGCAGCCCGGAACCCCGGAGAATGAGCCGGCAGTACCGACAGGTGACCCGGCCCGTGCAGGGGTATATCTTGTTATGCTTCCCGGCGCAGCGGTTATGGTGGCCGTCCTGCGTAAAAAGCGCAAGGTTCAGTAAAATATTGACGAAAAGGAGGGGCTCTGCCACATATAGGCAGAGCCCCTCCTTTTCCTGTTTTATAACATTACAGCTGCTTTTCCTGCCCTGCGGCCTGGCGCAGTTCCTGCTGCCTGCGTTTGACTGCAGCCAGGGCCTGTGCCGGGTCAGAAATACCCAAAACAGCCTGCTCCATGGGGCAGATTCCGGTGCCCTGCCGGTTGATAATGGCGGGAACCAGGCTGCCGTAATACGCGGGGATACCGTGCTTTTCCAGCTCCGAAAGGGCGCCCTCACTCATGACAGAGGCATAGATCTCCCGGACGCCGGCCAGCACAAACAGCAGTGCAGATGCCCTGCCCACAATTTTGTCCGCGGCAGAAAACCCTTTCAGGTTCCGTCCCTGCTCAATCCATTCTATGAGAGGAAGCACCCCTCTTTTCCCGCTTGTAAGCACCAGTTCGTCCTTACACAGCACACAGGTGTGCCCGCCTTCCTCCAGCAGGCGGACAGCGCGTAGCAGGCGGCCGCTCATGGCCCGCCGCCTGTGGCTTTTGGCGGCAGGTGCGGAAGGCTGCGCCGTGGTGAGGCAATGTTCCATTGCGATGAAGTCCTCCTTTAGGCGTTCAGTTTTTGCGTGAAGTCGGCCATGGCCTCGGAAATTTTAATCTGCTGCGGGCAGACCGCCTCGCAGCTGCGCGGCAGCCGATGCAGGCGCTGGGCTGCTTTTCCGGCGGCACCGCCATCAGGGCCATCGGCGCGAGGAAGCCGCCGCCTGTGACGCAGTGCTCATTGTACAGGCTGAGCAGGGAGGGGATGTCCAGACCCTGCGGGCAGTGGCTGACACAGTAGCGGCACGCTGTGCAGGGCAGCACAATTTTTTCACCATGCCGTCTGCAATGGAAAGCAGTTCCGCCATCTCCTTCTCCGAAAGGGGCCGATCCGTCTCAAAGGTGCGGATGTTGTCCTGAAGCTGCTCAAAATTGGACATGCCGGACAGTGTAACCGTGACACCGGGCACCGTCTGCAAAAAGCGGAAAGCCCAGGCGGGAATCCCTTCGTCCGGCCGCAGTGCCTGCAGGCGGGAGGCGTCCCCGGCGTCCAGGCTGGCAAGCTTTCCGCCGCGCAGAGGCTCCATCACCCATACAGGGATGTGGTGCTGCGCCAACAGCTCCACCTTGGCCTTCGCATCCTGGAAGCTCCAGTCAAGGTAGTTCAGCTGAATCTGGCAGAATTCCATCTGTTCGCCGTAGGCGTCTAAAAACCGCTTTATCACGTCGTAACTTCCGTGCGCCGAGAAGCCGAGGTGCCGGATTCTTCCCTCCTGTTTCTGGCGGAATAAGTACTCAAAAATACCGTACTGCTTATCCAGATAGGCATCGATATTCATTTCACACACATTGTGGAACAGATAGAAGTCGAAATACTCCACCCCGCATTTTTCAGCTGGGCCTCAAAAATCTCTTCCACCTTATCCATGTTGGCCAGGTCGTAGCCGGGGAATTTGTCGGCAAGATAGAAGCTGTCCCGTGCATAATGGTTCAGCGCCTTGCCCATCACCGTTTCCGAATTCCCGTTGTGGTATCCCCACGCAGTGTCGTAGTAGTTGATACCGTGCGCCATGGCGTAGTCGACCATCTCCTGCGTCGCCTTCTCGTCAATGCGGCTGTCATCCCCGTCCAGCCCGGGCAGACGCATGGCGCCCATACCAAGGGCGGACAGCTTTAAATCCTGAAATGCTTTGTAGACCATTGTTCAACCTTCCTTTCAATGTCGTTATCTATTCCCGGGGGCCGATGCGCCGAAATATGCTGCAATCTCACGCATGCGCGCCTCCTGCTTAACGTGGAAGGGGCAGCGGGCCTCGCAGTGCCCACACTGGACGCAGGCGTCCGCCCCAACGGACAGCTTGCTGTAATGTCCCCTGGCCAGCACGTCCCCGGCAAGGGCGAGGTCATAATATTTGTTGATAAGCCCCACGTTCAGCCCCTGGGGACAGGGCTGGCAGTGGTTGCAGTACACGCAGATGCCGTCTGCATTTTGTGGGGTGAACTCACTGATAACCGTATAGTCCCGCTCTTCCGGCGTGGCGTCCAGATAACCCAGCACCTCCAGCAGATCCGCCCGCCCGCGGACACCGGGCAGCACCGTCAGCACACCCGGGCGGTCCAGCGCGTACTGGAGGCACTGGAATTTTGAAAGCTGCCGCCGGAAGGGGGACGTCCTGGCGTTGAGCAGCTGACCGCCCCCCAAAGGGCTTCATAACGGAGATACCGACGCCCTGCTTCTCACACTCCCTGTAAAGCAGGCCCCGGTCCGCCATACTGCCGATTCCATAGTCCCCGGTGGAATAATCGTACGCCGGGTTTATGCTGAACATCACCATATCGATAAGGCCGGTGTCCAGAAAACGGCGGATGATGGCAGGGTCGTGGGAGGACAGGCCCAGATGACGGATCACCCCGTCCTGCTTCAGCCCTTTCATATAGTCCCACAGGCCGTCTTTCATAATGCTGTGGAAGTCGTCCTCCTCGTCGATGCAGTGGACGAAGCCCATGTCGGTATAATCGGTGTGCAGCAGCTGCAACTGCTGCTGAAATGTATGCCTGATTTCGGAAAGCTCCCTTGTCCAGCCGTACCTTCCACCGTGGTAGACGGCGCCGAAATGCATTTGCAGGTAAACGGCCTGCCTGTGGCCTGCAAATGCCCGGGCATAGCACGCGTACGGCTTTTCCTCCGATGCAACCATGTCGAAATAGTTGACACCGCGTTCCATTGCCAGCCGGACGGTCTGCTCAATCTCCTCCTCGCTGCCCTCGTGGATGGAGCCCATACCAAGCCCGATAACACTGATACGCTCCTGCCCGTGGGGCAGCTTTCTGTACTGCATGGCAGTGTGACTGTCTCCCATTGTCCCGTTCTCCTTCCGGCGGGGCTCCCCGCCATCATGCTCCTATTTTACAGTATATACCATGGAATTTACCATGGGTCAAGTGAAACCTCCCGCGAACAGCCCGCTTTTCAGGCGATCGCCCGCTGCGGCCCTGCGGATGTGCCGGCGGTTGCGGCAGTCTGGCTCAAATATAATGTTGGCAGGGGGCACCCCCTGACTTGTCAGTATGTTCAAATTGCTGTGTCCGATAAAATACCGGGCGAAAGCGTCGCTTTGTTCCCGCAATGGGGAAAACAGGATGCTTGCGGCCCGTCATTTTGTTTCCGCCTTTTTCCATCACGTCCTACCGGATCCCATTCTGCTGCAACCACGTGCGCAGCTCGCCTTCAAGGGCCTTTCCTTCGCCCTCATAGGTGGTGTACATCCCCGTGACCTTGGCGCCGGGGCACATGGCGGCAATATCTCGATCGGAATGGCCTTTGCCGCCTCCGCCATGGGTGGTGAAGGGAAGGATGGTCTTTCCGCTGAAATCTTGCCCCTCCAGGCAGGTGGCCACCGGAGGCGCCATGGTGCCCCACCAGATGGGCGTGCCGAGAAAAATGGTGTCATACTGGCTGAGATCCCGCTCTATCGGTCGGATGGGCGGGTGATACCCCTGCCGGATTTCTTTTTTTGCGTCGTTGACCACGGTGTTGTAGTCGCTGCTGTACGGTTTTTCCGGCACAATCTCCTGCATTTCCGCGCCGGTCAGCCGGGCAATGGCCTCCGCCATGCTTCTTGTGTGGCCTGCCCAGCTGTAAAATAAAACGATGCTTTTCCTGCTCATGTCTTTTCCTCCATTTCAGTTAAAAGCCTCGACACGCAAGTCGCGTCCTGGCTGTTTGTTTGGTTACGGCGTTGCGCCTGCGCTTATGACGTGTATCTTTTTGTAACGCAACCTGATTTAAAGGAACGGCTTCGTACGCTCACAGCCCGGCCGCCTCAGTCTGCCTGCTTGCCGGCATGAAGGATTTTGTAGCGAAGATAGTCCAGCCGGTCCAGCTGCCGCTGCTTGAAGTGAATTTCATGAAGCGTGTTGTCCCGCAGCCTGCTTAGCATCTGTATGCGCTGGCCGCGTGTCCGATCCCCTTCCAGCATCAGACGCATGTAGGTCTCCGCCTCGCCGCTGCTGAAACCTGCGTCGCGCAGCGTCATTATGGTGCTTAGCCGTCTGATGTCCTCCTCGTCGTACTGCCATGTGCCCGTGACTTTTTTACCGCACCGCACAGCCCCCAGCTTTCATACTCCTTCAGTACCTCAACGGGGATGTTGTAGCGTCTGCTGGCCTCGTCAATCGTCATGGCGTCCTCCCGGTTACGTTAAAAAAAATAAAGGCGCCCTTTTTCAGGACACCTTTATTGTAAATCTTCCCTGTGGCGAAGTCTAATACCTATTGTTTATCCTCAGAAATGCTTTTCAAGTATTTCTTTGCGTATTCGATAAATTCCGTACAGGCAGGGGGAAAAGCTGATCCTTCTTCCAGGCCAGCACGGTGCTGGATTCAATGACGGGCTCAAAGGGGATAAAGCGCAGGTTCTTGTAAGTGCAGTGCAGCTCAATTCCCAGTGCAACGCCCATGCCGCTTTCCGCCAGCATGGCCTCGTTATACAACAGGTTTCCGGTGGCAACAATTTGCAGGCGCCCATACGTTTCGTCAAACCAGTCACCCAGCTCGCTTTGGACAAACTCCCGCGAGGTGGAAATAACCGGAAGTCCGATGAGCTCCTGTGGGGAGATGGATGTCCGGTCTGCAAAGACGGAATCCGTCCGCACAAGCACGCCCCACTTCTCCTTCTGCGGGATGGAGACAAAGTCGTATTTGCGGATGTCCACCGGCTCCAGCATGACGCCCATGTCCAGCAGCCCGCGCTCGATATAGTCCCGGATGTTGTCCGCATTTCCGCTGTAAATCTGGTAGCGGACCAGCGGATGCTCCTGCCGGAAGGAGTACAACAGCCGGGAGAACAGGCGGGCGCTGAGAAATTCGCCGCTGCCAATGGCAATTTCCCCTGTCAGCTCCTCCTCGCGGCGCACAAAGTCGCGCTTGGTTTTTCTGCAAGGGACAGCAGCTCCTGTGCGCGGCGTTTCAGCAGCATTCCGTCCTCCGTCAGGATAATACTGTGGCTGCTTCTGACAAACAGCTTGACGCCGAGTTCCTCCTCCAGCTGCATCATCTGCCGCGACAGGGTGGGCTGTGTTACGTGCAGCATCTGCGCTGCTTTTGTGATGTTTTCCTCCCTGGCAACTGCCAGAAAATAATTTAAAACCCGAAGTTCCATGGCGAAAGCCTCCCCTCTAGGCTGATTATACCGGAAAAGCGGGCAACAATCAACATAACGGACCGGCAGCCATGCCCTGACTGCATGACAGAAAAATTTGTGCCGCAGGAATGGTCCTGCGGCACTTGCCTGCGCTGCTAGTTTGTTTCGGACAGCCCGTGTAAAAACCGGCCCGTTATGCTTGACTTGTTTTGGGCAATTTCGGCGGGCGTGCCTGCCGCGACGATTCGGCCGCCCTCTTCGCCGCCGCCGGCCCCATGTCGATGATGTAGTCCGCATTGCGCATCACATCCAGGTCGTGCTCGATCACGATGACGGTGGCGCCGTTGTCAATCAGGGTCTGAAAGACCTGAAGCAGCGTCCGCACATCCAGCGGGTGAAGGCCAATGGTGGGCTCGTCGAACACAAATACGGAATCTTCCTGGCCGCGGCCCATTTCGCTGGCAAGCTTCAGGCGCTGTGCCTCGCCGCCAGAGAGGCTGGGCGTCGCTTCGCCCAGGGTCAGATAGCCCAACCCCAGGCTTTGCAGTACCTGCAGGCGCTGCCGGACGACCTTTAAGTCCTCACAGGCGTCCAGGGCGGTGTGGATGTCCATGGCCATCAATTCCGGCAGGGAGAAGTCCCGGCCGGACCGGCTGTGGTAGCGCACTTTTCCCGCGTCCTTGGCGTAACGGGAGCCGCGGCAGTCCGGGCAGGGGATGTCCACGTCGGGCAAAAACTGCACGTCAAGGCTGATAGCGCCGGTACTGTCGCAGACGGGGCAGCGCAGTTTGCCCGTGTTGTAGGAGAAATCCCCTGCCTTGAAGGCGAGGCGGCGGGCGTCCGGGGTCTTGGCGTAGATTTTGCGCAGCTCGTCATGGACATTGGCGTAGGTTGCCACGGTGGAGCGAACGTTGATACCAATGGGCGTCGCGTCGATTAGCTTGATGTGTGCGATCCCCGGCGCCTCAGCGGAGAGGACGTGTTCCGGCAGGGCCTTGCCGGAGACAGCCGCCTCCATGCCGGGAATCAGGCTTTCCAGAATCAGGGTTGTTTTACCGGAACCGGACACACCCGTCACCGCCGTCAGCCTGCCCTTCGGAATATCCACTTCAAGGGGCTTGACGGTGTGAATGGCGGAGGTGGACAAATGGATGGTTCCAAACTGGAACAGGGCGTCCGCAGGGCTGCACTGCCGCACGCGGACCTGCTCCGCCCCGGAGAGGAACGGCCCAATGAGAGAGTGCGGATTTCCTGCAAGGTCCGAAACAGTCCCCTGCGCCACAATACGGCCGCCGCCCGCGCCGGCCTGCGGCCCCATCTCAATAAGCCAGTCCGCCTGGGAAAGAATCTGCGTGTCGTGATCCACAAGCAGCACGGAGTTGCCGTCCGCCACTAGGTCGTTCATGACTTCGGTCAGCCCCACAATGTTGGAGGGTGCAGCCCGATGGACGGCTCATCCAGCACATATAACACGCCTGTGGTGCGATTGCGCACGGCGCGGGCAAGCTGCATGCGCTGACGTTCGCCCGTGGACAGGGTGGAGGCAGCGCGGTCAAGCGTCAGGTAGCTGAGCCCCAGCTCCATCAGACGCCTGGCCACAGTTTGAAACGACTCGCAGATGTTTTCCGCCATGGGACGCATCTGCTCCGGCAGGGAGGACGGCACGCCCTTCACCCATTCGGTAAGCTCCGCCAGCGTCATTTTGCAGGCTTCATCAAGGCCGATACCGCGCAGCCGCGGCATTCTCGCCGCCTCGGAAAGGCGGGTGCCGCCGCAGTCGGGGCATACTTCCTCTTTCAGAAACTTTTCCACCCGCTTCATACCCTTTTCGTCCTTGACCTTGGCAAGGGAGTTTTCCACCGTATAGACCGCGTTGAAATAGGTGAAATCCAGCTCCCCGGCCTGATTGGAGTTCTTGGGATGGTAGAAAATGTGTTTCTTTATAGCCGGACCGTTGTAGACGATGTCCTTTTCCCGCTCGGTCAGTTCGCGGAAGGGGACGTCGGTGCGCACGCCCATCGCCCGGCACACGTCGGTCATCAGCGACCACATCAGCCAATTCCACGGAGCCACCGCGCCTTCGTCTATGGTGAGTGACTCATCAGGGACGAGCGCCTCCCGGTTTACGGCGCGGACAATGCCGGTTCCGCCGCAAGTGCGGCAGGCCCCCTGACTGTTGAAGGCCAGCTCTTCCGCGCTGGGCGGGAAAAAGTGCTCGCCGCATTCGGGGCAGGCAAGCTCCTGCTCGGCCGCGACGGCCAGCGCGGGGGGCAGGTAATGCCCGTTCGGGCAGCGGTGGCTCGCGAGCCGGGAAAACATCAGGCGCAGACTGTTGAGCAGCTCGGTTCCCGTGCCGAAGGTGCTGCGGATGCCCGGAACGCCGGGACGCTGGTGCAGCGCCAGCGACGCAGGGACGTAGAGCACCTCGTCCACATCGGCCTTTGCGGCCTGGGTCATGCGCCTGCGGGTATAGGTGGACAGCGCGTCGAGATAACGCCGGGATCCTTCCGCATACAGCACCCCCAGCGCAAGGGACGATTTGCCCGAGCCGGACACCCCGGCAATGCCGACAATTTTGTTTAAGGGGATGTCGACATCGATGTTTTTCAAGTTGTGCACTTTTGCACCGCGGATTTTAATTTCCTCCGGCGCATTCGTCTGTCTTTTCATAAAAATGCCTCGCTTTTAGCCGGTTCCATATCTGGTCATTAAAACAGTTCCAATTATAGCACACCGGACACAGACGGAACAAGCGCCAGCTGCGCCGCAAAAGGGGAGCGGCGGAGAGGACGACGGATTTTTTTACGAAAAATCGGAACGAGTTACACTCGTTCCGATGTGGGAAGCGCCGATAAAAAAGATGCCCAGCAATAAAGTAAGCTTGAGAAAACAGCTGAGAGATGATAAGAAATATACCTATGATGGGTTAGTGTATCAGCAAAAGTATTGATACAAACAGGCTTAGTTCAACAGTGCTCCAAACATTTGTTGTACCTCGTCGGAACTCCTTCCAGATATTGTTCTGCCAGTAGCCGCTTCGATTGCACATAACAGTTTCTTAGCGCGGTCAATCAAAAAACCTTGAAACTCATTATTTCTTAGCAGATTGTGGTTAATCCAATGTGTCTCTACGTAGCTATCCAAATCGGACGGCAATACAGAACCTTTCTTTTCAAGCTTTCCAAGATAGGCAGATGGAGCAATGCCACCTATTTCCCGATTACTTCTTGTGGAGATCGGTGTCTTATTCACTATACTGTTCCATTTGTTCTTGTCATACCCTTGCCCAATGCAGTAGTCCTTCGGAAAGATGTGATGAATATCGATTTTCTCGTTTGAGTATGTTGAGAAGTCCATCTCCGCACCGGAAATGAAATCGCGGGCGTGGTTCTTAAGAATCAGCGCCATAATACCCTTATACGCCGCCGACTGTCTGGATTGCAAACTGAGTAGGCGCGTCGGGTTGAAGAAGAAATCTGTGATCGTCTTTGGGAAATCGCCGCCATCTGTAATCCACTTGATTACTTGCGATATATCATTGGCATATCTTGTCTCATTTGCCGAGCCGTACAGTTCACCGAAAACGCCGCACCAATACCATTGCTTTACCATATTTTTGACAGTGGTAGTGTTAATCTTGTTCCCATCCATCAAAACAGTGCAAATGGCCGCAAGAGGAATCAGCTGTGTGCTGTATGGAAGGTCACGACTTGAAAATATCCGTTCCTCCTGCAGTAGCTTATCTGCAACAGAAAATCCTACACAAAGGTCGTCTGCATACTTTTTTATATGATGTCAGCTTTAAAGCTAGTACGTCTTTTTTCTTGCAACTCACCGTTCCACCTGCTTTGAACGAAGAGAGAAGCGTAAGAGCGGTTAGAAAGTCTGTAGCTGTTACAATATCCAGCAAATCCCCTGAGAAATATTTTTCCTTGCGGTCTTTCCAATCCTTACGCAGCAGGAAATCGTCCATGGCAAAAATTGCGGTGACAAGCTCAAAAACTGTCAAAGAGACACCGCCAGTATTCACATTTTCAAAAACCTGACACACTGCCTCTTTCGGAGTCTCTTTGCCCAGAAGAGTTACCGGCATAGCGTACTTTTGTGTCGGCATGATTATTTTAGAGAAAAGTTCCGTGAACTGCTGGATAGTCGCCGGATCATAGTTGTAATAGGCATAATATTCATTTTGCCATCCCTGTTCCTCGCCAAGATTCAAAATGATATTAAGGGGAAACATCTTCAGGCTGAATTCATTCTGCCTGGTTGAGAGGTCTATTTCGATCTTCCTGCCAAAATCAGATGTAACCTGTCTCGTTGCAGGAACCGAGATTATAATATCTTCATCATCGGAACTTGGATCAAGCGCCTTTTCAATGTTCAGATAATAATATCTGTCTATCTCTTTACCCTTGTCTGTTTTTGTATGGACGGGATTCTTACTGTACAGGGCATTGTAAAGGGAAGTCAATCTTTGTTGCCCGTCAAGAATAAGCTTTTTGGCTCAGCGTTGAGGGCGGAATCTGCACCCTCAATAGGTTTATGCTTGAAATGGATGCTTTCATTTCCGTACTCCAGAAACATTGCTGCGCCCACCGGAAAGTTATGGATCACACTGAGGATTAATGCCCTAATACGGCTATCATCCCACACCCAACCTCTCTGAAAATCAGGCAGCTGTGCTGCGCCAGTGTCTACAGCTTTCATCAAATCGGTAAGCGGTCTGTCATCCGTTTTCATTAACTGACTCCTCTCAACTCGTACTGAACAACAACCCTTCCATAACCTGAGAGACTGTAAAATAAACAGCTTTCTATTTCTAACGTTCCGTTTTTTTGCATACTCCGATGAATCACATCATTTTGTTACATTATAAGACAAGACAGTCCATAAAACAAGAACGTATGGGTCATTTCTACTGAATCGAATAGGATTGACTTAACCTCAAAAAGCTCGTCCTCCAAAATCCGGGGCATCCTGTTGGGGGTCTCCACCCCTTTGTAGATGTAGTAGCCGATATACCGACGGTTCCGCAGCAGACGATGCAGGCTGTTTTTATTGAACGCTTTTCCCTGGGAGGTTTTGATTTGTCTGGCGTTGAGGGACTGGATAATCTCAGTCACGGTCTTTCCGCTGGCATACTGTTCAAAAATTTCCCGGACGACCGCAGCACCCTCCGGATCAATATGAAACCGTCGTTCTTCATCCACACGGTAGCCAAGTCCCGGATTGCTGCCGTTGCTCAAGCACTTCTCAGCATTGATGCCCATACCCCGGCGAATCTTTTGGGAAAGTTCTGCTGAGTAGTATTCCGCCATACTTTCCAGAACACCTTCCACCAGAATACCGCTGGCGTCATCGCTGATATTCTCCCGGGCGGAGATCACTCGCACGCCGTTCTTTTTCAGCTTCGCCTTGTTGATGGCACTGTCATAGCGGTTGCGGGCAAAGCGGTCCAGCTGATATACCAAAACGCCCTCAAAGGTGTGTTTATCGCTGTCAGCAATCATCCTCTGGAACTCGGCACGGCTATCGGTGGTTCCGCTCTGGGCGCGGTCAATATATTCTCCAACAACGAGATAGCCATTGTTTCTGGCATACTCATAGCAGGTGTGGAGCTGTCCCTCAATGGACTGCTCCGTCTGGCTGTGGCTGGAGTATCGAGCATAGATGACAACATTCATTGTTCCGCCTCCCCCAAGCATTTGCAGCAGCGTTTCCTTGAGCCGTGCATTCATGGGGGATGTGGGGTCAAAACACATCTCCACAAACTTCTGCATCTGGGGATCACTCTGCTGGATTTTTGGCTTGTACTCATACAGCTTGCCCTGAGGATTATCCGTGCGTCCGAAGATATAGTCCATAGATACATCGAAGTAATCCGCATATTGGGTAAGTGTTTCAAATGTCGGCGAAGCCTGATTCAGCTCATAGCGATTCAGGCTAGACTGTTTGACACCGACAATTTCAGCCATCTTTACCTGGGACAGTTTGACACTTTCCCGCAGAGACCGCAATTTTTCTGCCACTTCTTTCAAGAGATACACCCCTATCAGTCAATCTCATTATATCAGATAATAGGGTAATGTTCAACCCTATATTAACATAACAGCATGGGGGTTAAACCAGAAAGAAGCACGGATATGTGCGATACTGTCCCAGAATCCAAACATATAGGCGCAAGCAATGCTTGTGGCTATCCACAGCCACAAACTGCTTGTTGAGGGCAGCGCCCCCAAGCCCCTTTGAACACAGAATTTCATTCTGTGGCTGCGCGTTCTCCGAACGCTTTTCCCTTGAGAACTATGCTAAAAAATTCGTGGATTATCCAGCCCCTTGAGTAATATTGTCTTTTGCAGACGCATCATACCACTGTTGAGTTAATTCAGAGTGCAAAAAGGCATCATTTAGCAATTTAAGAAAAGCAATTTTAGATTTCTTGGTGTCCAACCTGATTTGCATTCCATCTTCACTATATTTAAACTTTCCTGCAAGCTCTGGCGTATTTTTTGTAAAGTCAACAATCGCTTCTTTTGATATTCCTAGTTTGAAAATAGGCGACGCATTTTTTTTTACTTTGGAGAGCTTACGTGCAAATGATGTATCATCAAGTGTATCCCCTTTAACACCTCAATGTCATCGAGTATGTCCAATTCTTCAATTGCATCAACAGTTTCAGCAGCTGCTCGCTGTATGAGAGCTGAAAAGCCCATATTGCGTTCCAACATTTTTAAATTGAGCACAAAGATAGCGTCGCCTACTCGCAAAAGTTGCGCATCATTGTTCAATCGTATGATATCTTCTCCAGCAGCTTTTCAAAACGTTCACTGCTTTTAATTGCTCCCAGTAAGAAACTTTCTCGTTTTATCAAAGAGATTGATAGTGTTTTTGAAGAGGACAATACCACTTTCCATGTTTCCAATATAAACTATGTATCCAAACAAATGATTAAGATCATCCGTGTTAAAATTAAAATGATCTATGTTTACCGCTTCTTCAATATTGAATTGTTTAAATAAATTCAGTTCTTCGGATAACTATCATAATCATATTCGTAAACTGCATTCGTGGATTCATCTGCAACAGAAAGGTTGTGGACAACCATATCTTCATTAGAGACAATAGTAGTTTCAAAAACTCTACAAACATGTGTTGAATTTCCGGTGCTGTGTTATCATCTTCTATGTCTGCCAATCTCAAAACGAGTTCATCATTCACTTTGAGAATTAATACAGTTGTGTAGAGTGCGGTTGTTCCAACACAGTGGACACCGCATTTTTAATTCATCTTGTGTCATTCTCTATCTCCTTTGATATCCATACGTGTTTATCTATAGAAACCCACTTGATAAACGATCCTTTGGATAATCGATCTGTTGATATTACTATAAGGCCGTCAGGAGCATTTACTCCCTCTATTTCAACACGATATAATTTATATCCCATGAGAGCAAGAGTGGGATTGCCACAATATAAATCCATTTTGACAAAGATAAAACCAATTAAAACCAGCAGGACTACAAGCACGATCACATATCGGACCTCAGTTAAGTCGATACAAACTAGCGGAATGATATAGGTCGTAAGGAAAGTCAAATATTCATAATTTTCGTTTTTTATAGCTTTAATCCTATGCGGAGGATTATGTACTCCTGCCCACCTATGCTTCTCAAAAGATGCGACGAGCCATCCAAGAATCGCCAAGAACAAAGAAGTGAAAGCAAGCCAATTTCTTTTCAGCAACGGACCAAAACCTATGAAGTGCGCATCTTTAGAAAAAACAGATTGGGATATCAACGGTTAATAGAAAAATTAAAACAAACAAGAGCCATAATGACATAAAATAAAATCGAAGCTTTACAGCGGTGTTATTCTCGTCTCTTTGTCGCCTATCTTCCATATCACCACCCCTTTTATTTAAGCTATGTCAATCCCGCCCTCAAGGATAAATTTTCTCAAGATCTGATCGACCTTCATGTTGATTTGAAAAGGTTTGATGGCAGCCCTCAAGGGTTTCAGAAATACCTTTGCACTGTCCCGGTTGACTGTTGCTTTCAGTTTGTCGAATCGGCCAAACTCGTTAATATTTGCTTCTGTAACCCTCAACTGCATGAAATCCCGCAGCATTGTTTCATCTGCTCCAAGAGCCTCGGCAAAACGGTGAATCTGGTCATTCTTCGCACTGGTCATATACTCTGTGATGTAATCGCGCAACGTTTTCCCTTCATCAACTACAACATCGCCGTTCTGCACATCGTGCAGGAAAATATTTGCATATTTCTGCTCTTCCTGGGTAAGAGTTGCAAAGGACTTATGCAGTTCATCCAGCACCGCCGCTGTTTCAGTTCCATCCTGCAGCGCCTTGAGGTATTTGCTGAATCTGGAGTTCATGTAATTGGCATCAATAACGCCGGTGTTGATCTCGGTCAGGTAAGAATCAATTTCTAGGGAACATCATCACCACCCAAGCCTGTTTCCTCGCCGGAAAACAGTTCCTTATAGCGAAGTGCAAGAATCAGGTAAGTAGTCTCATCCAGATGAAGCTCAACAGTGTTTTTACCCGTTTCCGCCTTTATTTCATAGGACAGTTTATTCCAAGTGAAGCCCTGAATTTTAGCTGCTTCCAGGTAGTTATTAAAACGCTTGAAAAGCTTGGCAAACTGTCCGCGCTCTGTGTGATCTTTCGGCAATTTTCAAAATTTCCCACTCCTGCCGAGCGGAAAATCGCTTCGATTTCATCATACAGCTCATTCAGCTTGCCCAGGTTATACTCCAGCTTATCCGCAAATAGGCCAAGAGGTTTGTCACCAGAATACAGTTTGAACGCTTCGTCGATATTCCGACGCATTGTATAAGGTTTCCGGTAATAACGAATCGTGCCAAAGGGTTTCTCTGGCCCAAAAAGGCGGTTGGTGCGGGAGAATGCCTGAATCAGTTTTTCATAGACCAAAATCTTATCCAGATAAAGGGTGTTGATCCATTTGAGTCAAACCCGGTCAGCATCTGATCCACAACAATCAGCAAATCAATCTGCTGGTCCGGGGTCCGCTCCACAGACTTATACTGCAATTTGTGTGCCAGGCGATAGGAAACATGCTTTCTTGAACGTTCTATAGGTGGCCATGCTTAAACTTCATGTCCGTAGCGAGCATTGTAATCTTCCAGAATCTCGATCAACGATTCTTCCTTGAAGATCGCCCCACCATTGTTATCAATGCTTGGGTCAAACAGTGCCGTCACTTTCAAACTGCCTATTTGAACCCTTGAATAGCCTATAATATTGGATCGCCTCCGGGATACTGCTGGTTGCAAAAATCGCATGAAACTTACTTCCGTGGCTCTGGGTCTGCCAGTTCTCCAGAATATCGGTTACTACTGCTTTCTGATGTTCTTCGCCCTCATATTGGGAGTTGGGCAAATAATCTTCAATGCCCTTTTCTCCTCAGGTTCCGTCTTTTGAACGACACCAGCCATAGGCACGCTTGTCATGATCCATATAGTGCAGACACCTTTTTCATTTTGGGGTCGCTCATGGCTGCGGCTTCAGTAGGTGCCTTTGGCTTTTTCCCAAAGCAACAGCCTTGCGTAAATCACGGTCCTTATAGGTAGGCACCATATAAGGGGTCAAACCCCAGAACATTTTTTGTCCCGGATTCCGTCTGCAATGCTGTACCGGTGAAGTTCGTTTGCCGAACACATCCGAGGTGGTGCTCATTTTCTTCTGGTTCTCTTCATGAATTGGTGTTCCCGTAAACCCGAAGAACATGGCATTGGGGAAGGTTTCTTTGATTGTACGCAGCATTTCCCGAATACGTCCCGGTGTGCTTCATCAATGATGAAAACAATCCGCTTATCCCGAATCAGTTCAATATCGTGGGCATTATAGCTGCTGTTTTCCTCAATGCGGCTCATCTTCTGAATAGAAGTGACGATCAACGTATTGGCCGGATCGTCACTTTTCAGTTTTGAAACCAAAACATTTGTATCTTCTGTGTCCTGTACAGAACCCGCATCGTCGGCAAACCACGGTAATCCATCAGTGACTGGGTCCCCAGCTCCACACGGTCCATCAGGAACACTACCTTATCGGCGTCCCTTGATCCGGCAATCAGTTGAGCTGATTTGAAGCTGGTCAAGGTTTTACCGGAACCAGTCGTGTGCCAGATATAGCCGCCATACTGATCTTTATCCGCCCAACGCCGCATGGCAACACGACCAGTAATGCGGGAAGCCGCATAGTATTGGTAGCTACGCATGACTTTCAAAATACCATCGGTATCGTCGGCCACAGTATAAAAAACCAATGAGCTGGTGCGCCATAGGGATGGAGAGCAGATATTGCGCAATGTCCTTCCAGTTGTTCAGCGGCTCTTGTTCGCATCCGCCCAATGGAAATAGACATCCTTGTTGAACTGCCGTCCGGGCCGGGATTGGCAAAATAAACAGTCTCATCCGGCTGCATGGCAATGAAAATCTGCACCAAGGAGAACAGACCGGAGAATACCCTCATGGGCATATTTTTCGATCTGATTATATGCCTGGCTCACATCCACGCCGCTGCGCTTGAGCTCGCAGTGAATCAAGGGCATACCGTTAATCAGCAGCATAAAATCGCCCCGGCGATTTGGCAAAACTGCACTTCTCGCCTTGAACACGGGTTGCTGGGCAATCTGGTAGCGGCTTTGTCCGGCGGCAATCTCCCGCTGGTCATAAATTTTCAGGCTGACCTCTTTGCCAAAATGCAGCGTGTCGGCAGGGTTATCCCTTGATTGCCACCGTTTTACCGTTGATAAAAAGCCATTCAGCTTCAGTGGCGTGCGCAGTCGGGTAATCTGGTCCAGAATCTGTCGCATTTCGCCATCGGTCAACGGAACATCGTTCAAACGGTCAATATCCGGTTATTCTCAAAAGAATCTGCTTCCAATTCTGGATCAGCTCTTCTTCGGTTTTGTACCGCAGGATTTCCGGTTCCCAGCCATATTTTCTGTCAGTAAATTGATCAGTGCTGCTTCAAGGCAGCTTCATTTTCAAATGCCATAGCAGCCTCCTGTATTAGACAAACATTTTTTTCCAGTAAAGCTTTTTGATGGATTTGAGTTTGTGTCGAGTTCTTTGTTGACGCAAAGAAATAAGCAAATCCAGATTGCGTAAGTATGTACTAATTTTTATTTGTTCTTTCTTTTTGTGGAAATAAAAGTCCAATGTCAAAAATTTTCATAACTTATGCTTCGTCCGTCTCTAATGCCGTATGTAACTGTTTCTAAGCGTTTAATAAACTGTTTTGAGCTAAAACATATTTCCAGTAGTAATCATCATGTTTTTCAGGCTCAGTAAAACCAAAAACCGTATAAGTGGAGAGGTGATGCCCTCAATAGCGGAAGTGCAAAACCACCTTGAAAGCTTCTTAAATGAATTAAGGTGGCCTGGCATCACTCTTTTATACCCTTTTCATTTGCTGTATCGTGAAAAACATTTTTCCTATTGCATCGCGAATTACCATACCAATATCTTGGGTGGCGGACAAAACAGGAAGCTCTGGATGCCCTTTATCTGTATGTGATGTAAAAATTTCTGATGCGTACCTGCGTTTCCACGCTTCGCTAAATCCTTTAAAACGAATTTCTGGCAGCACACATCTTTCCGGAAATAACTTTTCCAGCATAGATACTTTGACGGCTTGGTATTTTTCAAGTTTTGATTTGGTGCTGTGCGATAAGGCTATCAACATATTCAAAGATAGCCCCTATCTTAATCTGTTCTTCTTCATCCGGCACATCAACAACCATATCTTTGAATTTGCTATGAGCCAGGACTTTTTTGTCCGGTTCCTTCCGCAGCCATAGAGTTGCTTTTTGATTCCATAATTTAATCTTCGGAGAAGAAAATTAGAGTCACAACTCTTCGGCGCAAAACCGGATAGTAATAGCTGATAATTCCTTTGTCAATCAAAGTTATTTCGATTGAACACAAAACGTCCGTATCGCTTCGACTTCTATATGTAAAATATCCGAACGGCAAAACAAAATACCCAACATTGTCATTTGTAGTAACCTGACGATCTGCATGAAATATTCTTCTTGCCTGACAATTCCTTGCTGCTGAGAGGATGTCAACACAGGATATTGATTTTGCACCACCGTTTTTTCTGTATAATCCTCAATCAATTCTCCCACTCTGTTCTGTTTCCACCCGTCCGAAAACCCCCTGAAATCGGATTGCAGGCTTTTGGTTTCGTTCATTTTATTCACCCTTCAGCAGCGACTGGAACTCGCTCAAGCCCTTCATATCATATTCACTTCCTGTGAGTTCATCAATCATACCGGCAAGCGTCGTTTCCGATGCCTTGATCTGTTCATCCAGCTCTACATAGGTCACGGCATACTTATCCGCCAGTGCCTGCACAGCCTTTTTCTAGCCCGGCAATGATAGCCTCCGGCATAGCCCGCAGGGAAGCGCAAAGGGGCGCAATCCATTTCAGCCGCAGCAAATCCAGAACTTGCTCATCGCTCAGTCCTTCAATGGTCTCTTTGGTTTTCAGGTGCAGGGCTTCCTCGTCTTTCTTTACCTCGCTCTTAACCGTTTTTTCCTCTACCATTAGCTTTTCGGCACCTGTACCATTTCGCCTCAAAGGAATCTTCCGGGAAGATGTATGCCGCCCGCAGTGCCTTGACATACGCCAAAACCTTTCCTTTTGTATGGAGGGCGCATTTCCCTCCACATTGACCCAGTTGACTTCCGGATGGGTATGGATGTAGTAAATCTTTTCCGCTTTTCCGGCCTTCGCGTCCAGCAGCTCCAGATAGCCCTGCAAGCCGTCCAGCTCAGGGGACGAAACATCCCCATAAATTTCTGCCAGCTTTGCTGCAAATTCCTTGCCACAAAAAGATGTATTGTCATCGTTGAGGAAGTCGCCGCGGTCGCCCTCGTCAATGGAGTCAATAATCTCGGTCAGTTCTGCCGCAATTTCATCCAGCCGAGCTTCTTTGGTTTTGGGTGCGTCGTAATCTTTTTCTCAGCAGTGTAGTCTGCACCAGTTCAAAGGGGATCACATGGCCTACCCAGCCATTCTGTACCTCTTCTTCCTTGTCGCCTTTTTCTTGATGACCATGTTGGGGTCAACCTGCTTAGCGGCTGCAAATCCTTCGGTTTGGACAATTTCAAGATCGGTGGCGATACCTGCCCATTGATCGTCCAGCAGCTGATACGCCTGATATTTGTCCAGCAGGGGCAGCGGGCAATGCGGCCAAAAATATTTTGTGTGATGGTATCCTCCGTTTGAGAGATATTCAGCTCCATCATTTTTCAATCAGTTCGCCGTTCAGATATGCGTCAAAATCAGCGAACGCAGCCTGGTGACGGCAACAAATGCCTGAACATCGGTGTTTCCTTCAATAGCCTCCTTGACATTTTGGACAGCTAATTGCGAATAGGGCGTTTCATCCGACGCGAACAAGCTTCCTCGCAGCTGCGGAAATGCGGACCAATAGGAAGCCATAAAGTCAATTTCGTGGTTAGGGGGATGCCCCCGAACATGGTGGCATAAATATCCCATGTTTCCGGGGCTTCAGAGGAATCAATGTAGCGGGGGAATATTCAGGTTATAGCCATTGCGCCGGATTTCTCTTTGGAAACCAGTCGAGCAAACTTTTCAATCTTCTCGGGGACGGGTAGCAACCGCATCCACAATCCGCTTGATATCGGATGCCATCAATTTGTTGGTCTTGCCAACCTTGGTAAAGCCCTTGGAAGCGTCAATAAACAGAACATCGGATTCTTCTCGCTTCTGACGCAGCACCATAATGATAGTGGGAATACCTGTGCCAAAGAAAATGTTGGCAGGCAGGCCGATAATCGCCTCAATGTTGTTGTTCTCAATCAGATTGCGGCGAATTTTGCCTTCTCCCTTCACCCTGACCATCCGGCCCACCCAGCGCATCACCACGGAACAGAACGCCATGAGGCAGAACAATGGTCATAATTCCTCCGGTTTCAGGTGGTACAGGTCATGGAGCAGGAACGCATAGTCCGCCTTGCCTTTAGGCGCAATGCCATAACGATAACGGGGATCTGTGTCCTTATGCTTCGGGTCCCAGCGCTGGGAGTAGGGAGGATTGAGACAACAGCATCCAGATACAGGGGATTATATTCCTGGGTCACATCGTCATACATGGGCCAGTCCTGTTCTAGGGTATCGCCGCAGCGAGTAAAGATGTTATCTGGCTTGATGCCCCGCATGACAAAGGTTCATACGTGTCAGGTTATAGGTGTTTTCCTTCAACTCCTGCGCATAGTACATGATATCATCTTTGCTCTTAGTGTACTTTGCAACGCTCTTACCGATGGTAATAAGCAGGGACCCAGAACCGCTGGTAGGATCGTGACTTCAATTTCTCCCGGTCTCTCTCAGATGGTGAGCAACGATTTCAGACATAAGCTGAGATACTTCGTGGGGGGGTATAAAACTCACCAGCCTTTTGCCAGCATTGGCCGCAAAGTTACTGATCAGGTATTCATAAATAAAAGCCCAGAACATCATAGTCCTGTTTGCCATCGGTAGGGATATCTTTGATCAGCTGAATCAGTTCGCTGATGGACTTGGTCTGGCTGCTGGTGCTGTCGCCCAGTTTGCTCAGGCCGGTTTCCAGCGTGTTAAAGATTTTGCTGAATACTTTTTTCTGTGTTTCGCTGATCAGACGGTTAAAAGCAGAAAGCGCGGTTCTCACATTGTCCACGGTGAAACTGCTGCCTTTGCCAGCCAGGTGAAAAAGAGGTTATCGTAGGCGATAAAATACCCGAGATGCTGCTGACAATAGTCCACAAGAGGCTCATTATTTTCGTGGGCATTCTCTTTGATATCATCATCTTCATAACCGTCTTTTTTTCAGAAATTCAACTTCTTTTGTCGGACAGGAATTTATAAAAGATAAATCCCAAAATATAGTCCTTATATTCATTTGCTTCAATCTTGGAACGCATTCTGTTGGCGGATTCCCAGATTTTATTTGCCAGCTGTTGTTTATTCATAAAGGTGTTCTCCGATCTATTGTTATTAGTGCCCTATCCGGTGTTTCAGTATATCATTACTGCCTATCTTTTGCTTTCTGTACATGTGTTTGATAGAGCTGTTTCTGGCAATTCACGCAGATAGGTATTCAAGATGCCTATAGCGTTTTCCCATGTGGACCTGTGAAATCAGATCATACTCCACTGAACAATAACCGCACGCATCCAAAACTTTCTGAGCTTCTTCCATCTTTGAATGCTTTTCTTTCCGTATTTGTGCAGAGATGCCGTCCTGGGACAACTGGTACATGTAATATGCAAAAAGGCTTTTTCTTAATTTTTCCATCACACGCCTAAATTCTGCGCTAATTAGAAAATCATTAAGAATGGCCGTATCTTGAGAAACATATAGTTGTTGCCCTTCCTCACTGCTGGAGTTTTCTTTACACTGGAATAAGCTCGTCAATCGCCTTATCGCACAGACCTAACTGTTCAAATATCGTGGTATTCCTTTTTGCGGGAGTTAGACAGCCCCAGTAGATACTCCACCGACACATCGTAAAAATCCGCAAAAGCAGTCAGATACTCGATGCTCATACTACGGGTGCGGCCATACAGAGGATGGACTGGATCGTTGATTTCATAATTTTGAGATTTGTATGGCTGATGTTGACACCACGCTCCGCAAGCTGCTTGGAAAGCTGTTCAAAGGACAGCTTTTTTCTTTGCGCAGATCTTCCAGC